>Ga0080004_1117615_pt1 | contig 53167 bp, 50 predicted proteins | sample WasSprMetagenome_FD_69207 | JGI IMG/M metagenome (GOLD analysis project Ga0080004, IMG submission 69207) | Sulfidic aquatic microbial communities from Washburn Spring, Yellowstone National Park, USA - WS (SPADES assembly) (version 2) | ecosystem: Environmental > Aquatic > Thermal springs > Hot...
TGCTATTCCCCTGTTGCTGCTTTTTTGCTAGGTCTGGCTTTTTCCGCTCCGCGTCCTTTCTTTCTTAAACCTCTGACTTTTTTGCCCGCGCTTGTTAGGCCTCTGAAAGCTCTTCCGCGGTTTTGTTTTTGGCATATCCAGTTTATGTCCTTGTCAGATTTTATTGCAGGGTGCGCTCTGTCAACTATTATAACTTCGAACCATTTGAATCGCCCGTCTTCGCCTACCCAGTAGGAGTTTAGGACTTCCATGTTTGGAAACTTTCTGGCAGCTCGTTCTTCAGCGATAAGCCTGAGACTTTTGGCGGGCTTATACTTATTTACACCCATCCGTTTTGGTCTTCTTCCAGACTTTGGGCGCTGCTTTCTCAGCCCTCCTCGTCTAACTCTGACGCGCACAATAACAAAACCTTGTTTTGCCTTGTATCCGAGTTTTCTAGCCCTATCCAAGCGTGTTGGTTTTTCAACGCGTAGTATTGTTGGCTGTTTTCGCCATTCTATCAACCTCTGCCGCATTAATTCATCTACGAAGGATTTCTCTGGTTTTTTCCAAGCCTCAGCAATGTATTTGTACGCCATTTTCCTTTTTCACCTCGCTTCTAGTTTACGGTTCAACCTTTTCGGTTACATCCCAGCGGATTTACTCCGCCATCAGCCTTCATTGATTCCATTAACCAGCAAAATAAACTTTTCCAAAATTACTGCAACTATTTCACTTATTCTCAAGTCTCGCTTTTTTAACTAGAAGGTAGCCCCTTTCTTTTTTCCATATTTTTTCTGCTTCAACAATTTTTATTTTCTTATTGAAAAACGGGGTGTCAAGCACTAAGGTTTCATATTCGCCCCCTTCGCCCACAAGTGAGACGCCATACTCCTTGTTCAGTTTAATTAGAGCTTTGACGGTTTCTTCATCTATTTTTCTTCCAAGCCACTCCGCGTTGAAGCCGTATGCATAAACTCCTGTTATAATGACTTCAAATTTTAGGTCTAAAATTTCTCTTAGAATTTTTTGGGGGCTTTCCTGCCAAAGGGGAGTTATGCATTCTAGGTTTAATTGTCTGCAGATTTGTTCTATTCTTGTTTTTTGGTAGGTTGAGGCTATTGCCCCGGAAACTAGGCCTTCCACATCAAGTTTTTCAATTAAACGTTTTAGGTCTTCAACTTCTAATTCTTTTATTCCAGAAGTTTCAGCCTTTACTAGAGGTATTTCGACAGCTTCGGCAAACAAGTCAATTAGGTGAATATTTGGGTAGTGGAACATGTAACTGTCTTCTTTCGCCGGAATCATGCATGCTAGAAACGCTACTTCATAGCCTTTACTTAGTGCTCTGTGAAGTGCAAGGGTTGAATCTTTTCCGCCTGTAGCTAAAACTGCAACTCGCATGACATCTACTCTATAAGTTTTGACCTTGCCTCCCTAAAAAGTGCCTCTGTTTCCATTCGCCACTTTTCAAACCCTTTGGGAGTTCTTGGATAGTCTTTGTAGTGAGCTTTAACTTTATTCATTAGGTTAACGGTAACCCTTAGCTGGTTTAGGAAGCGGATTCTCCTTAACCCTTTGAAAACTCTTTTAGCAGTTTCAGTTATGTTTAGGTGGAATTCTTCGCCTAAGCCAGCCTTTAAAACATCTTCTTCCGTTAAAAGCTCATACTTCATTCCATAGTTTAGGTCTTCGTCGCTGCATGTTAAAAGTAGCAGTCTAAAAACGTCAAGCCCAGCCTGTTTCGTTCCATAGCTTTCCATATATTTGATGTTGTATGGCCATAAAGATTCTTGGCTTACATTGTCTTTTTCCAGGGCTTCAACTATTGTTTTTCCAGCCAAATGCCCGCTTAGCATTGAAGGTCCTATGCCGCCTCCGTGAATTGGGTTTACTAGGCATGCTGCGTCTCCTGTGATTAGGACTCCGTTTCCAACCATGCTGTCTAAGGGTCTACGGGTAGGGTCATACCATGCTCCACCATTTAGAAGTAGGGAACCCTCAAAAAGGGGCTTGGTTAAAATATGCTTGTAAAACTGGTTTTTGGGGTTTGGAAAGTTGCCTCGCATGCAAACTCCTAAGCCAGCGTTAACCTTTGCTCCGCCTTTATAGAAAATCCATGTGTAGCCGCCGGGAGTTACTTTTTGGTTCAGATAAATTTCACAGTATTCCGTGCCTCCAGCCTCCTGTTTAAGCTGTCTTATTTCTCGGTAACAAGCCTCCACGTCCTCATTGGAAATTTCGTTTTCTATTCCCATTTTCCTTGGAAGTTTCCGTCTAACCACAGCGAGAAAGCCGCTGGCATCCACTACAACTTTTCCTTTAAGTTGAATTTTTTCGCCGGTTTTCACGTTTTTGGCTAAAACTCCAGTTACAAAATTTTTCTCTAATGTAGGCTCTAGGCATTGGGTTGAATCAAGTAAAACCGCGCCAGCGTCCAATGCCATTTTTAGAAGCCACTGTCCGAAAAGGCGCCTATTCAATAAATAACCAGAAAAGTCCTCATGTTCCACGGTGAAAACTGTTTCTAAATCAGGCGAGTAAATCTTAACTCCTTCAATCTTCTTTTCCAACTCGCCATCTTTGGGCGTTTTTAAGCCAACCGTTTTTAAGTGGTGTTCTCCCAAAGCGTCTCCACAAACCTTTTCTCCAATATCCTTCTGATTTTTCCTTTCAACCAAACAGACTTTTAAACCGGCTTCTGCTGTTGTTTTTGCGGCTAGACAGCCGGCTGTTCCAGCGCCAACCACTATCACGTCAAACTTCATAGATAGACCAGCTGGTATACTTTCTATACCTTGTTGTATAAGTAAATCTTTATAAACCTTGAAGTAGGCTTGTTCACACTTGGTGTAGCCAAATAAATCACCAATTAATCCTAAGCGGCGAACTTCGCAAACTCATCGAGGCACGGATGGAACGTACCCTCAGAGGGATAGAAGACACCCTTAGAGACGTGCTTGAAAACCAGAGCGTGACCTTTGAAGATTTGAAAGGCGATCTAGAAAGCCTTGAAGAAAGCTTCAACCTGTTATCTCAAAAATGGAATCTGCAAATAATTTATACGCTTTTCCTAAAGAACTCAGTAACCTTCAGCGGGTTAAAGAAAATTTTAGGCGTGAACTCCCGCACTTTGTCAGATAAACTGAAGAACCTAAAAAGCTACGGATACATAGATCGGATGGTGAAAACTGGACCGCCTCTAAGGGTGGAATATACGCTTACGGCAAAGGGAAAAAACACCGTACTTATGGCGTTACCCCTACTTTACTATTTGAGCAGCCTTGCTTCGCTTTAAATTAGCCACCAAACATTTACTGGTTAGATGGACTCTTTTGTTTGCCTTTTTATGGGTAGAGCCAAAATGGTTGTTTCTTTTGGGGTGTCAAACACCATGCATGTCAAGGTTTTTTCTATGCCCTTAACGGTTCTAAGTTTATCAACAACAAATTTTCCGACGCTGTCCACATCTCTTTCCTTAACTTTAATCAGAATATCCCAATCGCCGGATATTATGTGAACCTCTTGAACCTCTGGGAATTTTGCTATCTGCTCAGCTATCAACCTCTGGGATAGGGCCTCCTCATTTTTCCCTGTTCTATAAGAAAAGGAGGCAAGAATGAAGGCTGTCACTCCGAAGTTTAGCTTTTTAGGATCCAGAATAGCTCTATACTCTTTTATTAATTCATGTTGTTCCATTCTTTTTATTTTTGCAAAAACTGTTGTTATAGGTGCATCGATTTTTTTGGCTATCTCTCTGGCGGTTAATTTACAGTTCTTTTGCAGTAGGGATAAAATTGCCATGTCTTTTTCGTCGAGTTTCAGCATGTTGTAAAATTAACGATTTTATGCCTTAAAAACTTTGCTTTATCAGATAAAATACAAAAATTTTTATAAAAAATTTATAACCGCGTTTGCTTTATGGATAACGCCACGCAGTCAACAGCGAAATAAAATTTGGATGGTGAAACCTTGAAACCTTTGGAAAGCTTAGCCTTTGAGAAGCATAGTGCAGAAAACTTGCCAAAGCCGTTAGACGAGCTTTCAAGTGTTGAAATTGAAAACAAAAGATTGATTGGCAAAGTGACCACTTACGTGCTGAAGTATCTTTCCAGCAAATTTGTTGATTATGGTTTTGAGTGGCTTCTTCCAGTTGTTTTTTCCAAGTCAACTGACCCTTTATGGCCAGATCCCGGGGCTTCCATCGACAAAAAAGTTGAATTTGAAATTTACGGGGAAACGGTCAGAACGACTTCTAGCATGATAGTTCATAAAATGGTTGCATGTTCCTTGGCTTATCCAAAACTTTTCACTTTCTCACCTAACATTAGAATTGAAAAAAGGGAAAGGGCACACAGTGGAATACACGCCTACGAGTTCACTCAGTTAGATTTTGAGGCAAGATATGCATCTGCACAGGACGTCAGAAGCCTTGTTGAAAAAATATTAAGCGAACTAATTGAAAGCTTAAAGAAAGACTTGCGGGAAGAGCTTATAAACCTTGGAAGATACGAAACCCTTAGAAAAATTGAAACACCTCTTGATGTTTATGATAGGGCGGAACTTTTGAAAAAATACGGTGATAGCTGGGAAAACAAAATAATAAGCAGCTCAAGTAAACCAGTATGGATAACAAACATTCCCAGAGAATTCTACGACTTTGAAGATTTCGAAAGCGGCTATTGGGATAATTATGACCTTATGCTTCCAGGATATGGAGAGGTCTTGTCCGGTTCAAGAAGGGAATGGGAATACCATAAGATAGTTAAAAAGATGGATAGAGACGGCATAAAAAGAGAGAACTATGGACTGCTTCTTAAGCTTGCAAAGGAAGGAAGGCTTAAGCCTTCAGCTGGAGCCGGCATGGGCATTGAGAGGCTAGTTCAGTGGTTAGTTGGTGCAAAACATGTTGGAGAGGTGCAGCCTTTCCCCAAGATACCTGGATTTGTTTACGAACTTTAAAGGTGAATTATTTATACATATCTGCAATTCATAATTGTTAATTATATTTCCAGCCAACTGTGGAAAAACGTGAAAGCAAAAGAAGGCGTGTCAACATGATGAAAAAAGCCTCAGTTAAAAAAAGTGTGCTGTACACCGTTGATTTGACAAAAATTGACGGAGATGGAGCCTTTCCATGTCCAAAATGCGGGGCAATAATATCCCCAGACGACGAGACAGAGGAAATCTACCAAATCGTAGACACAAAAGTTGAGGGAGACAGCCTAGCAGAATTAATTATTTTATGCAACAAGTGTGGAAGCACCATAAGACTTGTAGGCTTCTTGCTGGAACTTTAAGCCTTAGAGTATACTTCAAATTTTATTGAAATTACTTTTCTTCCTCCAATCTTCGGCTTATAACAATGAAAATAAGCCATAAAATTACAGCGTAAAAAATGCCGTTGAAAACTGCGCTTAAATATTTGGAAAATTCACTTGCAACTCCTATAAAAACGCAAATAATGTTTCCAGGAAACATCGGCGAAGGAATAAGCAGCGAAGCAGCTAAGAAAATTGAAAAGAAAACTATTAGGATCCATATTCCCTTTATGTTTTTGGCCCAGGTTGTATTTTCTGTTTAATTCAAAAGTTTTATGAAACATTAATATTTAATAAATATTTCCGTTTAAACGTTGAACACATATACAAAAACTTAAACTAGAAAATTGGGAAAGCGAGCACGAAAATCGCCACTAAAGCAACTGCCAAAATTTTTCTCCCCCTAGAAAGACTTGACACATCATCAAGCGGCCCTGGATGTCTCTGTGAAGATAAGAAGAGAACAAATAATGCCATTAACCAGAAGCCACTTAAGGTCAGCAACAAAATCGATGTGGCTGTCAAAATCACCCTTGCTTTATCGCCCACTAAGGATCTGGCTATATGCCCTCCGTCAAGCATTGCTGCAGGCAAAAGATTAAGCACTGTAATAAGTAAGCCCACCCATCCTGCAAATTCCACCGGGTGCATGTAGAGAACCTTTTCTTGAGAAGGTAATGGAGTTAGCCTAAAATTGCTGAGCACCATCCAAATAAAGATCGCAATTAATGGTGTCGGTAGAGTTGTAGCTCCTTCAGTCGGTTGAGCAGGTATCGCCATAGTTGATCCGATGGCAGTTACAACAACCGCTAAAATGAAGCTTACAACAGGCCCGCTCAATCCTATGTCAAATAAGGCATCTTTGTTGGGTGGAAGAGACTTCTGCACTATAACAGCACCGAATGTTCCAATTCCGCCGAAAGTTGGTGGAGGCCCTGGAATAAAATACGGTGGTGTAGCTTCTATTCTGTTTTTGTTTGCAGTTAGCTTGTGTCCCATTTCATGTAGGCCTAGAATCGCCATAATGGCTATTGTAAACATGGCGCCTCCGAGAACTGGATCTATGGCTCCGCCTATAGTTGCTAAGTTTTTTGACAGAATGTAGCCCGTTGCGAAAGTTGTTCCGATTGTTGCAAGGAACAGTAGCCAATTAATCCGAACGTTGCTTGGTTTTGAAATTGGCTTTGGAAAAATTTTTAGAACAAGCCTTCCGTCGATTCTCCGCAAAAAGGCTGTTAAGTTTAGCTCTTCAAGTTTTTTAAGCAGTCTTAGAAATGTTTGTTTCGTTTCCTGTTGCTGTTTAAGATAGAATGTAGGAATATTATATTCCAGTAGGGCTTCTTCTACCTGAAAATGTTCAGAAACCAGCATGGTCAGTTTTTCGAAATCAGTTTGCTGATTTTGTTCTGGCAATTCGCTTGGCATTTTGCTCATAATTTAGGCCCTTCATTTTAGGATTGCCTTACTAAAATGTGTTGTGGTAGAAAAGGTTTACCGGGGTTTATTCTTGTTTTTATTCGGAATCCGAACCGCTAAAAACTTTTTAATAACGGTCTAAAGACAGACGCTTCCAGAAGACACAAAGCAAATTACTGTTCCTAAAAGGCGAACTAGACGTGATGGCAAATAATACAGATGCAAACAAAAATTATTACGCTGCTATACTTTTGCCAACCTACTGTGAAGCAGAAAACATTGAAAACCTAATACACAACATTGAAAATTTGGAAATCAAAACCAAAATAATAGTTATCGACGACTCCAGCCCCGATGGAACAGGAAAAATTGTCGAAAAACTTCAAAGAGAATACTCCAATATTACATTGTTAACCAGGCCAAATAAAGCTGGTCTTGGAACGGCAATAACTTATGGCTTTCATTTCATTTTATCCAAAGAAAACTCTCCAAGCTACATAATCACAATGGATGCTGATTACTCGCATGATCCTAAAGATATAGTGAGGCTGGTGAAGAAAGCAGAGGAGGGCTATGACGTTGTTGTTGGAAGCAGATATTGCAGTGGAGGCGAAATTAAAGGTTGGCCATTAACGCGACTGGCAATAAGTAGAGTTGCCAACAAAATAACATCAAAACTTGTAGCGCTTCCAATAAATGACTTTACAAGCGGATTTAGATGTTACTCAACGGCATACATCCAGAAAATTTTGCCCACTCTCCACAGTCAAACATATGAGATTCAGATTGAAACGCTTAGGCAGGCCTATTTTAAAAAAGCCAGAGTCGCCGAAACTCCGATAACTTTTACTAACCGTAAAAAGGGAAAGTCAAAGCTTACAAAAAATGAGATACTGGGTTTCTTTTTATACGCTTTGAAAACTGCTTTGCGGAATCTCGGTTTCCATGATTTCGCGTTAATACGTTTTGATGGTGTCTAAATGGATTTTGTTTTGGCATGCGACATAATGCTAGATTTGGAGGGAAGCGTCAGACCAGCATTATATCTGGCTGAAGGCTTAGTTGAAAAAGGCTACAAGGTTTCAATGGTTTCTCCAATAATTTCAAGAAACGTTGAAAACCACTTAAACTCTATAGGGATAAAGCCTATAAATTTACGTATCAAGCTTTTTGCCAAAAATTTTGGGCTTTCTTTTTTATGGTTAGAGACTTGGGCGCGTGAAGCTTTTCTGAGGCTAAATTCAAGGCGTACAAATCATTATTCATGTTTGGCAATTAACTTTTCGCACACGATGGATTTACCTTCTATGTTTTGGTATCTTCAGGGTCCCACGTCGGCTGCTCTAAGAGACATGGAACAAGAGCTTGATGCAGGTTATAGGTATGCGTACAAAATTTTAAAACCCGTTATTGAACACGCTGACATGAGATTGGTTAGGAGCATAGGCAGAGATTCCGCATTCGCCGTGGCTAATTCAAAGTTTTGCGCTGCTTTATATAGCGGATTGGGAATAAAAGTTGAGACGGTTATATATCCGCCTTTAGACTGCAAATTATTTCACCCAACAACCTCAAATCCTTCAAGCGATTATGTTCTAACATATTTTGGGAAAGAAACAAGGTTCTCGGTGGTTAAAACGATTGCTGATCAAGGCGTCAAAATAAAGGCTTTCGGATCCAAAATGCCTTTTATACCGAGAGGCGTACTCAATCATCCGAACATTGATTTTCTGGGGAGAATATCTGCAAGTCGACTTGTGGATGCTTACTCAAATGCACTTTTCACTTTGTTCACTTTCACCCATGAACCTTTCGGCTATATACCAGTTGAAAGCATGGCTTGCGGCACACCTACACTTACATACAATGCCCAAGGCCCCCGAGAATCCATAATCGATGGGTACACTGGTTGGCTTGTAAAAAGTGACAGGGAAATAATAAGTAAGGCCGTGGAACTTTGGAAAGAAGGAATTGAAAAGGATTTTAGAAGCAGATGTAGGAAGGAAGCTTTGAAATTTGATAAAGAAATCTATTTGGAAAAATGGTTGAAGGTTATTTCAAAGCCTGCAGTAAAAACCGCGCCTGCTTTTAGAAACGGTGTATTTGAACTTGAATGTAGGCTTTGAGAAATGGTATTTTGAGGAATGGCATTCATATCATAAAAAGCGAAAGGCGATTCATAGACTTTATTATGATGTTCTTAATTGGGCTAACAAATTTGCGCCTTTCAATTTGTTATGTGGAAAGGGCAAAGTGGCCTTAGATGTCGGATGTGCCCATGGGTATACAACGGAACTATTGGCAAGTTTAGGCTATGATGCCTATGGCTGCGACATTTCACGGTTATATCTTCATAATTACGCCAAAAAAGTTTCTAAAAATTTGATTCTCTGCGATGCACAATGGTTACCTTTCTGCATGAAGTCTTTTGATGTTATATTGGCTTTTGAACTTTTGGAGCATCTTCAAAATCAAGCATTTTTTCTTAAAAGATGTTTTGAGTGTTTAAAGTTTAAGGGTGTCTTGGTTTTGCAGACTCCTGTGGGAATCCCCTCAATCGATGCCTTGATCTCGAAGCTTTACAGCACAGCAATCTCGAAAAAGAGCGATGTAGAACAGCACATTAGTGCGTTGGTTAATAAATCTGAACTAGTTCATCTTCTTGAGTTATGTGGCTTTACATCTCATATTGAAACGTGGTTTCTTTTACCGGTTAACCCCACACTTTTTGAGAGATACTTTCCTACAAGAATTCCCTCAACTGTTCCTACATTTAGAGTGTTGGCTGTAAAGCGTTAAATTTCAAACGGTTTTCAGTAATAATTATGGGTTTTCTTGTTCAACTTTAACGTAGTCTATGGCAACTTGAGTATTTGTTGACAAGCATTTTCCTCTCAATTCAAGTTGTGTAATTTCATCAATTTTGAAAGAAAAGGTGAATTCTTGCCATGTGTTCATCAGGTGGAATTCGGTGCCATTGATGATTCTTTGGGCCATTATTGTATCTCCATGATTTGTCACAATATCCAGCAGTATTTGGCTGTTTTCGTTTGAAGTTTTAATTTTGAATGTGGCATTATAGGTTCCTGGGACGAAGTATTTGTATGGTCCGTACCATATGTATCCTGGAGAGTATTCTGGATTATTTATTATTATTTTTTTGGAGGTGCTTGTGTAATCCCACTTTATTTCTCCTATTAGCGGTATTAGAGTTTGGTAGTCGAAGGTATCTCTTTGCGGGGTGTAATATTGTAGTGTTCCGTTGTAGTCTTTTTTTAGGAGCATTATGCCGTCTGAAGATGCTACTACGCCGTAGCTTTTTTCTTTCATTAAGTTGATGGTTATTTGGTCTGGTGTGGGCCCCTGAATTGCCCATGTGAATGTTGGCGATTTTACATCTATTAGAATATATTCAACATCATAGTCCAGCGGCCACTTAAGAATATAAGCATGTAACCGTTGACACACATGCGGAAAAATTTCATGAATAGTAGCTATTGAGGCGTTTGAAGGTATTAGCGTTAGGACTTTGTGGAGTTCTGCAATGTGATTAGAGTCTATTATGGATGTTATGGCGTATGGTCTTATGCTTCTGGAGGTAAATGCCGGGATTCCCACGGGGCTTATTGCAAATAGTATGAGTACATTGACCACTAACATTGCAGTGATGATCTTTTTTTGAATTTTTTCCTTATTGTTGGTGTTTGAGTTGTAGGGGAACAGTTTTTTGAAGCCGTATATGGCCGCTATGAAAAGTTGTCCTAGTATAAAGGCTGTGTACTGATAGTATGGTTGGTAGTAGGGTTGATAATCTGTGAGAAAAGCCGCAAATAGCCACGGGATAATAATTATTAATTCTAAGGGTGCGAATAGCGGTAGAAATAGTGTGCATGAAAACAGGAAAAATAGAAAGTATGGTTTTTCGATTGGCGTGAGTAGCACTATTAAAACTTCGTTAGGGTTTCGAATCACATTTTGGATTACCTCAAAAACGTTTGAACCCCAGTAATTCCACACACGATAGGTTCCTCCAGTTTTTAGCGGGTTAACCGTTGCTATTGCATAAAGCGCAAAGTAGAAGCTAAAAAGTCCCATGATCATAAGTGCTATTGGGGCAGCGAGTTTTTTGATTTTCACTGTCATAGGGTGTTTTTCAGTGGAGTTTTCTTTGATTTTTTTCAAGAGGAAGTATAGTCCAAGGGAGAAAACGATTAAGGGTGCAAACTCGATGGTTATGAGTTCTAGTATTAAGAATGGTGCTGCTTTGATCCACTGGTTTTTCTCGATGTAGTAGAATGCTAGTAAGATGAAGAGTGGTGTGAAGATTTCTAGGTGGAAGTCGAATGTGTTGACGCCGTGGAGAGCTGGGTTTAGCATATAGGCTGTTGCGAATGCTAAGGCGTAGAGTTTTTTGCCAATTTTGTCTCTTGCGATCCAGTAGAGGGGCAGGGCTGCCAAGGCTAGTATGAAGGATTGGAATATGAGTAGGGTTTCGGGAGATTGGTATAGGGCGTAAATTGGCAGGATTAGGAATAGTATGGGTGAGAAGTGGACTCCGAGGAAGTTGCCTGAGGGGTTTCCGTAGTGGACTTCTAGGGTTGAGTACAGTATTTTTCCAGAATTTAGGGTTGTCCAGAGGGATTGGGTTATTATTCCTAGGTCCCATGCGTAGGTTTTGAAAGTGTAATGCATGTAGCATGTGTAAGCTGAGAAGAAGAGGGTGTAAGCCGCTATGGGCAGGTAGATTACTCTGTCCGCGTCTTTTTCAATTTTAGCTAAAAGTTTTTTGACTTGTTCACTTGTCTTGTTGATGGCTTCTTGCGCTTTTTTCAATTGTAACCACTGATGTTTGGAGGTTTTGGGTAATTGAATACTTGCATTTTTCTTTTTATATGCTTTATACGGAGTCTGAAGGAAAATTTTTGAGGGGGCAACGGTTTATAGGGTGTTGGGTGGGGTTTGCTATAGTTAAATATGGTCCTCTTGTTTCGGTGGTTGTTCCCACTTGTAATTCGGCGAAAACTCTTAGGCGTTGCCTTGAATCTGTAAGGGGTCAGGTTTACAAGAATATTGAGTTGATTGTGGTGGACAATTATAGTGTTGATGAAACTTGCGTTATTGCTGGCGAATTTGGTGCGGTTATTTTGCGTAGGGGTCCGGAAAGGTCTTCGCAGAAGAATTGGGGTGCCCGGAATGCGAGGGGTGAGTGGTTGTATTTTGTTGATTCTGACTTTGTGTTGGAGCGGGATGCATTGCGTAAGTGTGTTGAGGTTTGTGGGAGTTTTGATGCGGTTTCCACTGTCAACTATTCTTTGGGTGAAAGCGTGTGGGGTAAGTCGATTGCTTTAAAAGAGCGTTTTCTTGCTCATGATCCTTCTATTCAGACTGTGCATTTTATAAGGCGTAAAGTGTTTTTTGAGGTTGGCGGTTTTGATGAGGGGCTTGTGGTTGGCGAGGATTTGGATCTTTATGCTCGGCTTTTGGAGTTTGGCTATAGAATTGGTAGTGTTGATGCTGTTGAGTGGCATATTGGGGAGCCTGAAACTTTGAGGGATATTGCTAGAAGGAATTTTTATTATGGGAAGGTTGTTAGCAGCTATTTTAATAAGAGGGGGAACTATGCCGTGAGCCAGTTGAGCCCTTTTAAGCCTAGGCTTTTCTGGGTGCTTGTTAAGAGTGGTAGTCCCTATTTGGTGAGTTTGGCTGTTGTGGATGTTGTGCGGTGGTTGTCTTCGCTTTTTGGGTTTGCTGTTTCAAGGCTGTAAATAGGGAGTTTAATGTTTAAGCGTTTTTAAGAGAAAAATAGGAAAAATAAGGGGGAAATAGGGGTGTTTCTGCTATGGGTCTTGGTGTATTACCACTTTCTCGCTTATGGTGCCTAGATGTTCCATTATTGCGAAGGTTGGGTGTTCTGGATCCAAGTAGTTTATCTTTAGTATTATGCTTGTGACGCCTGGGTTAATGCCTTGAAGGTACATTATGCCTGGAGCAATTCCGCGGGCTGCGTCGCCGTGTAACCACTGGGTTGCGTAGTAGGTGTCTCTTGCGTCTAAGCCCCATACCATTAGGCCTACTGTTCCGTTAATGTCTTTGTACGTTCCTATGGTGGCATAGCCTAGGGTTGCTGTGTTTTTGTATGCGTTTCTGTTCCAGCATGTTAGGGCTGCTATTCCTCCGCTCCAGTCTGCGTAGGGTGTGAACCATGGGGCTCCGTAGAAGGCGTCTAGGAAGTCGTTGAAGTATAGGGAGACAAAGTTTGCTAGGGGTCCACCCACTGCGATTATGTTGCTGCTTGCTACTGGCCAATATGTGCACCAGTCGTCTCTTAGGCAGAGTCGTTGTCCTGGAGTTGAGGTGTCTGGTGTTAGGAAGTAGTCTTGGAGGGCGTTTCCTGTGCCGAACTTGTGTAGTGTGTATGGAATGTTGTAGGCGTCTGTAGTGCCTTTCATGTCCATTCCGCCGAGGCCTATTTCCACTTGTTTATTCTTGTAGGCTGCTGAGACTAGGGCTGCGCCTAAGGAGTCAACTGTGTGGGCGTCTCTGCCAACGGTTACCCATTCGTAGCGTCCAGGAATATGTTCAACGTATAGATAGTCGTTTCCATCCCAAGGCTCGGCGGTTACTAGCACGTTTACTGTGTAGTTGCCTGATGTAGCGTTATAGTCTATTGTAACTGTCCAATTTATGACAACATCTAGGTAGTCTATGTGGAGGTCTAAGAGGTCAGGGCTGTTTACGTCCCACCAACCCCCGACATCGGAGATGCTTACCTCTGTAACATTTTCATGCACGTCGGTTACGTTTTCTGGTAGCAGATCCAAATCACCTAATCCCAATACTGTTGCTGTGTCTTCCTTGAACACTTTAACGTCATAAGCATATGCGTTTATTTCGCCCTTGTAAGTCCAAGTGTGGTTCTCGGTTGTGTCCACGTCGATTTCTCGTATAGTTATGTAACCGCCCGCCTTAATGTCATGGTAGGCGCCAAGCCAGTCTTCCATGGAATACTCTAATTCCCACTCCTGCTCGTCAAGTATATAGCCCTGTTCTGCTTGTATGTCGGACAATGTGAAGTTCGCTAGAGTTATGCTGCCCTCATATCCGTATTCAGTGGCTGTGGAGTAGAGGATTTTGATCACTGTTCCTGCCGCCGGCACTTTAGTTGCTGGGATCCATATGTAGCCCGTTCCATCAGGAAGCGTATATAGTTCGTAGTCATATGCTGCTTTAACCGAGCGCATTGGAGTTTTTAAGGCTCCTCCCCAAAGGACTCTTTCGCTGAAGCTGCAGTATTCCTCCCAGACTGACGCACGAAGCACGGGCTTATTATCAAGGTATATGTATAGCGGAATTCCGTAGCTTGCGTACAAGGCATCTTCGGCGGTAACCGTGTAGAACTGCACCCACCGTGTAGTGTCTTTTTCCACCGCTTGCGCAAGGTCCCACGGGTTGAAAACTTCGTTAAGCTGGTATTTGACTTCTGTGTCAATCTTGCGAGTCGCATCGCTTCCGTCGTTGAGGTCTGTTACGCCATATACGGTTACGCCTCTAAATTCAATTGGGTTTGTAAGAGCGTATTCTTTAGCATACAGCCGGAAGTCCCACTCGCCTATGTAGAAGGGTATTCTGGGTTCTCCGCCGCTATCTGGGTTGCCGTCAACCCAGTGCGGATCAGCCTCCGTCATAGATTTCCAGTGGATACCCCACCCGTCTATGGTCCAGTCGCTTAGGCTAGGCCAGAAAGCTGCCCACCACACATAGCCTGCACCTGTGTTAATGGCTTGGGCTACATCGTAAGTTGCGCCGCTTGCTTGAGGCATACCGCCTACAGCGCTGTCTGCGCCAAGGTCAACAGTTAGGCAAGCAGTCCAGTCGCGGTTGTAGACTGTAGACTGCCCCTCAGCTGAAGTGTCGTTTAGGGCAGTGCCTTGTGTGAAGAAGTGGAAGTTGCTGTGGTAACCTGTTGCTTCTGTGCCGAGGTCTACTTCGCCTCTGTTGCTGAACTGAATATTCATGCTAACGCCTGTCTTCTCAGTCAAAAGCGACTTAACATCCTTCAGCAACACAACCTCTTTCTTAACCTTGTTGAAAATTATGGTGATAAGCACACGGGCTAATGGAATATCGTTAGCAGTGCTGTCGCTCAGGAAAACTGGATGGTCATATATCGTAGTGTTTAGCAGGGCAACAAACAACCTCGGACCATTATAGAGAACAGTGATTGGCTGGGTAACCGCAGTTCCGTTAGTTTTTCTTCCACCGAAATTAAGCCCACCAGCCCCATAGTTTCCTATTATGTAGCCTGGATCTCTGGGATCTTCCCAACCGTAAGTTGCGCTCCAATCGTTTGCAAAGTCCACTCGGATCCATGAGCCGCCATAAGTGTTGGCGTCGCTGAAAGCTGCATAAGCCCAAACATTTCTGTTTTTGCCTTGAGGTATGTTGTAGTAGCTTATGTTAAGGAGCCAGCCTTGAATCCACAGTACTTTTGGAATTGAGCCGACAGCGCTTCCAGCGGGCGCTGCAAACGGATCTACAGCGCCGTACTCTAGGCCTATATTGTTCCTGTCATCTACTAGCTCGCCATACTTTGAAAAACCTATGGTTAAGCTCTTTTTGGCAAACGGGTAAAGAGAGTACTTGTCGCTGGCTAAAACTCCGTTTACGAAAGCGTAATCTCCAGTTATGCTATCTGCGAGTGTCGTTTGGACTTCAAATGCAACCATGAGAAATGATAGTAGTATTATCGTTGTAGCTACTATTGCAGGTATTTTCTTTTTATTCTCCATTTTCATTCCTCTTTTGGTTCAATGTGTATGAGCGTTGATATGCTTATTAAAAATTCTTAGAGGTTCTGACTCAGAATTAGAATAAAAACCAAAAAATGTTTCAAATTAAAACATCAAAACATTCCAAAAATTATTTACCAAAACTTCAACCGCCTTGAAACCTCACGTTTCTCGCCGAAAGAAAAAACCTCAAAAAGCTCAAAGCTGGCTCCACAGCCTTTACACTGAACATAACCACGATCACGTTTAACTCCAAGCCAAAACCCCTCCCTAGAGCCACATTTTGGACAAACGTTAAAATGACCTGCTAAAGCTTCTATCTCCTCCAGCCTCAAAGCCTCTCCAATCTCCAACATCTATTACTAAACCTAAAAATTTATGAGTTTCTCTTAAAAGCCGCATAAACAAAGTTTATTAAAAGCCATAATCCATTCCTAGTGGCTGAAAGAAATGATGATTAAAATGTTCATGGTGGGCAAACTTCTCACAAACTGCTACGTTGCAGCCTGCCCAAAAACACTGGAAGCCATAATAATAGACCCGGGATTTGACAGCCACAGCGAAGCCCAGCAAATATTCAAGTATATGAGCGAAAACGCCCTAAACCCAAAATTCATCGTAAACACGCATGGTCATCCGGACCACATATGCGGAAACGGAATAGTCAAAGAAAAATTCGCCATACCCATCCTAATCCATGAAAACGACGCGCAAATGCTTGAAGAGCCTGGAAGAAGATTCGCAACAAAATTTGGCTTCAACATCAACACGCCGCCCGCAGACACGCTGCTCCACGATGGAGACACGGTAAAATTTGGCGGAATAACCCTAAAAGTCATGCATACTCCAGGGCACAGTCCAGGAAGCATATGCCTCATAGGCGAAAAAGAAGCCTTTACAGGAGACACGCTTTTCGCAGGCTCCATTGGGAGAGTAGACCTTCCGCAAAGCTCAGAAACCGCCATGAAACACTCTTTAAAAAAGCTGGCAAGCCTACCCGCCCACTTCGAAGTTTATCCGGGGCATGGACCAACGACAACTATTGAAGAGGAAAAACAAACTAATCCGTTTCTATTGCATTGGCTGTAAAGGGTTTCAGAAAGCCTCCTCTAATCCTAAACGGCTTGACTTTTACTTTTCTATAAAGAGTTGAGCGTTGTATTTCTAAGTTTTATTTCTGATTCATAACGTTTAAAGAGAAAGGTTGATATGTTTCAACATGATATCTTACGATATGCGAAACGGATGCGTCTATACATGAGACAGAAAACAAAACTATTCGCCATCCTAGTTACTGTAATTTTTAGCATGATGCTTTTACCATTAACCCATTTATTCCCAGCCGTAAAAGCAACTTATGTTGAAGGCGAAATCAAAACAAATACTGTCTGGACCCTCGTAGACAGCCCCTTTGTGCTATCTAAAGACGTTACCGTGCCTAATGGCATTACATTAACCATAGAACCCGGAGTAGAGGTAAGGTTCGGAGGAAACTTCTCCCTAATAGTTAACGGCAAACTTGTAGCAGTTGGAACTCAAGAAAAACCCATAAAATTCACCTCAAACAAAATAACGCCAGAAGCAGGAGATTGGGGAACAATTCTTATTAGTGGAACCAGTCAGCCTTCATCATTAAAGCACTGCCTAATAGAGTATGGAACAAACGGCATTACCCTATTAGACGGTTCGGCACTTGTAGAAAATACCTTGATAGCTAACAACGGTGCCAGCGGCATCCGCATAGAAGGAAACAGTCAAGCAACCATACAAAACAACATCATTAAATCTAACGGAGACGGCATAACCCTCACAGGAAACCTAGCATCCTCCACCATAACCATAAAACAAAACCAAATCTCATTTAACACCCACAGCGGTATACTTTTAGAGGCAGAAGCCTACGGAAACACCTTAATTAGAAACAACACCATCTCAGACAATCAACACGGATTTTACGTTTCAACAGACACCAACACCTTCATAACACGCAACTACATATTGAACAACGAAATTGGGATTTTTTACGCGGAGGGAACAAGGCACGAGGCTCATTTTAACGACATCCGCGATAACGGTTTGGGCATTGACGTTGCGTCTGGCGCCGTTGTAAACGCCACTTACAACTATTGGGGAGACAAAAGCGGCCCATACCATGAATCATTAAACCCCTATGGAAAAGGAAACAAGGTAGGCGGCGACGGAGTTAACCTCGACTTCATATTCTTCTTAACAGCTCCGATAGACTACCCTAATAATCCGCCCACAGCAGTCCTATGGGCAGATAAGGCTGTTGTCGCACCTAACCAAGCAGTCGCGTTCATAGGCGCTGACTCTTTTGATGATGGACGCGTAGACCAGTACTTTTTCGATTTCGGAGACGGAACAAACAGCGGCTGGACAACATTATCAATTTTCTTCCACAACTACACTTCAACAGGAAGCTATACCGCACGCCTAAGGGTTATGGACGACTTTGGCACCGTAAGCGATTTTGCATCAACGCTAATAGACGTGGTGAACCTTACACCCCTAGGAGTGACATTATCCCTCAGCAACTACACCGTCGGCTACAATGGAGAAGTTTCAGTCACAGTCTATGTCTCGTCAGGCGGTAGTCCAGTAGCAGACGCGAATGTAACGCTTTTCGCAGCGAAAGGCGGAAGTTTCACGCCCTCTTCAGGTTTAACTAACTCCGCAGGTGCTTTCACGGCAAAGTTTAAGGCGCCAAACGTTAGGGATATAGCCAATGTAAGAATCATTGCAAGGGCTTCAAAAAGCGGGTTTGCTGATGGCTCAGACCATAAACATTTGAAGGTTATCCCGCCCCTAACAGTTTATGTGAGTGCCGAACCGCAAACAGTTCTTTCAGGTGAGAAGGCAACCGTAACCACGCATGTAATTGGAATCTTTGAAATGCCTGTTGCAAATGCCTCTCTCATGTTATCTACGGATTACGGCAATTTGTCGAGCATCACTGGCATTACGGATCAAAATGGAATGGCCATGTTTGAGTTCACTGCGCCAATCACTTCCACGAATTTAACAGCGACCATTAGTGTAAATGCGACAAAAAGCGGTTATGTCAGCAGCGTAGGTCAAGCCAGTATAACGGTTTTGCCAAAGGTTCTTGTTGTTCAAGTTACCTCCAAGAACAACACCGCAACATCTGAAGAAGAAGTAAGCCTAACAGTCCATGTGGAATATGAGGGCACTCCGATTGAAGAGGCAAACGTTACAATAGCGTCAGATGTAGGCACGTTATCCATGTCCGCTTTCACAGATGCAGATGGAAATGCAACTTTCACTTTTAAAACTCCTCTTGTTCCAGAAAAGACGAATATAACAATCACGGCAACTGCCACAAAAGCTGGTTATGCTGCAAGTAACGGCACAATAGTGCTGGTAGCTGAACCTGGAAAACTCACAATAAGCGTTGAGGTAAGCCCATCTATTGTTGAATCCGAAAAAACCTCTGAAATAAAAGTTTATGTCAAAAGTGGCGAAAAGCCTTTAGCAAATGCAAATGTCACCATAGCTGCAGCTGCTGGAGCATTGCCAGTAACCTCAAGTGTGACTGACGAAAACGGTTACTGCACATTTTCTATTGTAGCGCCAAGAGTTGAAACACAAACTGGCATTGCGATTACTGTGAACGTGGAGAAGTATGGGTTTGCAAGCGCAACAGCGGAGGCAACACTTACTGTTGTTCCTGAAGCTGGAGGAGGGTGGCCTTTAACGACTATACTTTTAATTGCTATACCAGTGGTTTTGGCGGTTGTGGTGCTTGTCTTGATTAAGTTGAAGGTTATTTCCATTTCGAGTGGAGAGGAAAGTCAGTAGTGTTTCATAAGACGCAATATTTAATAGTCTATCTGTATACATATATTACATAAGTACAGGAGAAAAAGCCATGGCTAAACTTCGACTCAAAGAAAAACTAGCAAAAATTAAAAAAATAAAGATACGCATCAACCTCGGAAAACCTAAACAAGTGGCTATTCCACCGCCTCCGCCGAAACCTATCCCTAAAGGCTTCAAGGTGGTTGACAGATACCCACTTTATGAACCCTTCGCCCACGTTGCCATAGTGCAAAACCCGAAGACTGGCGAATACAAGTACGTGTTAGACGAGTTGCAGCTCGACCCCCTTGAAAGAAGCGTTTACAACCGCATTTTGGAAATTCTTTTGGCGGAGATAGAGTCGCCGAAAGAGGAAATATTAGATCCTAGAAAATTCTTCGCAGAAGAAGCTAAAAAAATTGTTGACAAATACCGAATAAGCCTAGGCTGGCTTCCAGATGTTTCCTGGTACAAGATTCTATACCATGCTGAGAGAGACCTTGTGGGATTCGGCAGAATAGACCCTTTAATGCGAGACCCAAACATTGAAGACATTTCATGCGACGGAGTGAACAAGCCTGTTTACGTTTGGCATAGAAACTACGAAAGCATAGAAACTAATCTTGAATTTGAAAGCGACGAAGAACTCGACAACATGGTTGTTAAACTTGTGCATATGGCTGGGAAACACGTAAGCTCAGCCTTCCCAATAGTGGACGCTTCTCTTCCAGGCAAGCATAGGCTTGCAGTCTGTTACCGCCGAGAAGTCACACCCTTCGGCACAGCCTTCACAATAAGAAAGTTCAGAGAAGACCCCTATTCAATAATAGACCTAATAAACTTGGGCACATTCTCCGAAGAGATGGCAGCCTACTTCTGGATGTGCCTCGAAAACAGAGCTTCAGTAATGGTTTTAGGTGGAACAGCCGCAGGCAAAACAACTGCGCTGAACGCTTTGGCATGTTTGATTAAGCCTGGAAGCAAAATAATAACGATAGAGGAAACGGCGGAGCTTAACCTCCCCCATGAAAACTGGGTTTCCCTAATTGCAAGACAAAGCTACGGCCTAGGCGGAAGCAGCGTCGGCGAAGTAACCCTCTTTGACCTCGTCAAAACCTCTATGAGACACCGCCCAGACGTGCTCATCGTAGGTGAGGTTAGAGGACAGGAAGCCTACGTGCTTTTCCAAGCATTGGCAACGGGCCACGGCGGCTTGTGCACCATGCACGCAGAAAACTTGGACTCAGCTATCAAACGTCTAACGCAGAAGCCAATGGACATTGCACCAGCGTATATTCCGCTCATGAACATTGTTTTGTCTGTTCAGAGGGTGCACTTGCAGAAGTCCGGCGAGAAAAAAGCCTACAGGCGGGTAATGAACGTCAATGAAATTGCGGATTACGAGGATTACAGAAACGTTTTCAAGTGGCACCCAACAAAAGACGAACACTTGCCAGTATTAAATAAAAGCATCATGCTATCTGGGATTTCTGAACGCTTAGGCGTCGGCAAAAAAGAGCTCCTTGCAGAAATAGAAAGACGCAAGGAAATTTTGCACTGGATGCGCGAACGCAACATAAGAAGCTACAAGGATGTGGCCGCAATCATCGCCGAATACTATGCAAGACCCAAACAAATCTATGAAAAAGTTATGGAAGGAGAGGAGGTTAAGGCCGTTGCCGTTTCTAGAAGCCCTTGAAGCCTGGTCCTTCCGCATCTTCGGGCGACTAGCCCCTACTTTCTTAAAACATATAGTCGCGTTTAAAGACTATCTGGAAAGGGCTAAAATAAAAATTTACCCGGAAACCTATGTTTCGCTGATGCTTTTCATTGCAGTGTTGACTATTCCCGTTACGATAATCTCCATATTGATACTGTACTTTTACGCCTTTATTCCAGTGATTTTCTTGGTGCCTCTTCCAGTTTACGTGATGATAGGGTTCCTGTTAATACCTTTGTCTAGGGCTGGTGAAAGGGCAAGCAATCTGGAGAGGGAAATGCCCTTTGCAGCCGCCTACATCAGCGTTATGGCTTCTGGCGGTATAGCCCCCTATACGAGTTTTAAGCGGCTAGCAGAAGTTGAACTTATGCCCGCAATGCGAAGCGAGGCAAGAGAAATTATAAAAGACGTTGAAATCTTCGGAATAGACCCCTTAACAGCTATAGAAAACGCCGCGAAAAGAAATCCCTTGGACATTTTCAAGGATTTCCTAGCCGGCTATGCCTCAACCGTCATAATCGGCGGGGATATTGGACATTTTCTTGAAAGAAAAGCGGAGGATATCTTTAAAACAAGGGCCTTGCGGGTGAAGGCTGCCGCTGAAAGACTTGGAATGCTTCTGGAAACTTTCATAATTGTCATGGTTTTGATGTCGCTTTGCTTCTATATCCTCTTCAGCGTGGAATCCATCTACAGTGTTGGAATTTCCATGTATTCTGGCATAATTCTATACACATACCTGTTCACGCCGATGCTTTCACTAATGTTCATTTATCTGGCGCATAGCATGCAACCCAAAACTCCAGTTGTGGAAATGCGACCCTACAAGGTTTTCGGACTCTGCAGTGTAGTAGGCATATTATTGCTGCTTTTGCTGACGAACTTCTTTGGATATATGCAACTGCCATTCTTCAGTCAACTTCAAACAATAATCGACCTGCCAGTAGCCATCGCCATAGCCCTATTTGTTGCAACGGCCCCCGCCGCCATAGTCCACCAAAGGGTCAGCAGCAAAAGAAATAGCATGGAGCAGGGAATTAACAGCTTTCTAAGAGACTTAACTGAAGTTAGGAAGACTGGCTTATCTCCAGAAAAATGCATTGAAAGCCTTTCAAACCGAGATTATGGCGAATTCAGCAAAGAACTGCGCAAAATAAGCTCCGAAATTTCATGGGGAGCCCCCGTGCGGAAAGTGATCATGGATTTTGTTAAGCGAACTAAAAGCTGGATGTCTCAGCTTGTCATGTTCCTTCTTGTCGAAACCATAGATGTGGGTGGAGGAACAATAGCCATGATTGAGTCTCTTGCCAGATTCAATAATTTAACGCAGGAGGTTGAGAAAGAGAAGAAGATGGCTGTTCGCCCCTACATAATGATGCCCTATTTCGCTGCGATTCTGCTTGTGGCAACAACAACGATGATGATAGGGTTTACATCAGGCACTTTGGGCGTTGCGGCAACTGGCCAAACAAAGGATTTGGGACCTATGATAACAACGTTTGTTACATCAGCAATCTTCCACAGTTACTTGATAGGCATAGTGGCGGGAAAAATAAGCGAGGAGTCGGTGGCGGCTGGTTTCAAGCATGCTGCAATACTTGTGATAATCGCTGTTTTAGCTGCGAAGCTTGTGCCCATGTTCATAAAGTTTGGATCATAGAGAAGGGTGAGAAATGAAATTTAAAATTCCGCCATCTGCTGGGCTGAAAAGTAATAGGAAAGCGGTTAGTCCAGCAATTTCAACGGTCATACTTACAAGCGCCATCGTAGTGCTTCTGCTTGTAGCCATAGTCTTCGCTAACAACTTTTTGACTTCAAGGATGACTGAGAACGAGTTCAGCGCTATGAAACAGTTCATGCAAACTGTTGGGCTTCAAGTAGACGATGTGGCGTGGATTCCAGGGCGCACTCAGACTATTCGCTACGCAAGCAGGTTTGGGCAAGTAAACTTTGTTGAAGAGGCGTTAACCTTCACTTTTTACAATGGTAGTGGTGGCACTTGGAAACTTCTTGGAAACTATACTACAGGGATTCTATTATTTAACATGCCTATAAGCAGTTATTCTGTTGGGAATAACTATCATGAACGAATATTTCCAACATCTGGTAGTTTCCTGAATTATGGCACTTCGGCTCCTACAAGTTATGTTTTTGTTGTTGAAAAGCTACCCATGTACGATGGAGATTACATAAGAGTTGTTGTGGTTCCTTGTATAAGGGTTTTGAATGCGACAATTGGCGGAACTCACTATTATAAGTTTTACTTGCCGATCTTGGAGTCGTCTGGAAGTCATCCTAGGCTTTCACAGTCTGTTACGCTTGCTGGGCAGTCGGTTAAAGTTAAAGTTGGAAGTGGAAACGCTGTTAAGGTAAATGTAACCTTTCCAAAGGCTGCTCAAGGGTTTAATTCAGAATTCTTCAATTTTGAGGGTGGTAATGAAGCGTTTCCGGTTTCGCAAGGCGCGGTTATTGAGGTTTATGCTGGAGAGGTGGCGGTCTCTTTAGGGTTGCATGGTTAGGAGGGATTATGTATGGCGCATATAACCATCGAGTATGTTATAATGCTTCCGCTTTTGGTATTGCAGATTATTCTTTTTCCTTTGACAGCAAGTTGGCTTATGAACGTTTGGGTTGACTCGCGGAGAACGCTTGCCCTTGAAGAGGTTGCAAGCCACTTGGGAAGCACAATACAGCAAGTATATTTCACGTTAAACCATGACACTGTAACTGCTGGGACCATGACGCAGAAACCTGATGTTCCGCCGTTTATAGAGGATTACCTATATATTGGAAATGCGACGCTTAAATCAGCTTATGGACCTTCTTCCACCAAGATTCTAGAGTTAACCCTTAGGCTTAAGGGCATTGGAAAATCCGTGTCTACAAAAGTTCTTTTAGGGCAAAATGTTGTTTGGCAAGACTCCACTTTCATGAGTAATTCTACTACACAGGCTTGCATAAAAGCTGTGAAATTTCCTAATGGAACCATAGCCTTACGGTTTGGAGAGGGTTAAGCGGTGGCGGGCTCAACAATAGATCATATGATTGCCATGACCGTTTTCATAGGAGCGCTGCTGATTTTTATCAGTCTCTTCAATCAGACGATTCAAACGGCTGTGCTATACCAGCGTAACAGAGCTGTTGCAACAAAATGCAGCGACTTGCTTGATAATATGCTTTTGAATCCTGGATACCCACTGGAATATGAGGGAAACTGCCCAAAAGAATGGGGTAAGCTTAACTGTACTCCCACGATTTTCGGCTTGCAAGACCCTGAATTCAGCCAGTACAAGCTTAGTCCCTTCTCGCTAATGCGGTTGCAGTCTTCAACGGGGCAGCCAATCTTTTATGCGGGGACTAATCAGTACTATAGTAATGTTACTATGGGGTTTGGCAGTTTTCTGTTTGTTTCTTTTGCTGATGCTTTAAACTATTCCACCGTTGCCAAGTTACTTGGGGTGAATAATACTTATGGTTTTCAGCTTACTTTAACGCCGATAGTTAGCGTCTCCATAAGTGAGAGTCGCGCTGGGGATCCGCTTACCCTCAATGTGAATGTTACTGGGAATGGGATTCCCTTTGCAAATGCCACGATAAGTTACCTGTTAATAAAGGTTAAAAGCGGAGATTTTCCTTCCTATGAGATTTTTCCTTCCAATAATTCGCGCACCAACAGTCAAGGAGCATGTGTTCTGAGTTTTCAAAATGTTAGCACCAGCGAATCCTATGCTTTTATAGCGTATGCACGTTTAGGCGGGCTTGTCGGGGTAGGTCATTATCAACGCATAAAGGCTGATAGCCACGTTGTTCCCCTTGTAGAAAGCATTTCAGATAGGCGGGTTATTCTTGCACATAGCCATGATATATACAATACTGGAGTGTCTCCAGTGTCTTTTAACGCAACCTTTGTTTTATTGAGCCAAGATTTTTCGCTTCGCCGAGTATCCATTGAGGATTCTGCAGGCGAGGTCGGGCAAGGCGAATATACCAGTTTAGCGGTTCCAACTTTTGAGCCTGGAATTTTAGTGGTAACCTATCAAAGTGATGGCAAAACTGGTGTTGCTTTAGTGCCTTGGGGAATAAGTTCTATGGGTTTCACGGTGGTTTTTGGCGAGAATCCTTCGGGTAAAGAATGGGTTGCCACCGATATTAGGCAAGTTATCGTCGGTAATGTTGCCTATCAAGCTAAGCTTGCCTTGTGGAGCCTTGAGGGCTACGGGGTGATAGGCTGATGATGCGCACCATCGAAGTTTTTCTCGTAATAATCATCATCACTGGAGCCTTCATTATTGCGTCTTTTTACGCAGTTCTGCCCATACCAAGGCGGGTTTCACCCATGAACCTCAAGAGGCTGGCTTTAACGACATTGGAGGTTTTGGATGAAGATTACAATTTAAGCGCAACAGTGTTTAAACCCGGAAATGACTCATCTTGGGTTTTGCTTCAAGTGGCGCTTTCTGCTCTGCTTCCGCCAAACATGGTTTACAATTTAACGGTTTATGAAGTGCAAAGCGGAAGCGAAGGAACCATTTATGTTCCTTATAAGTCGATTTCTAACGCTGAAAGTTTGGGCATACAGTCTGAGGCTACTTCCTACATGGTAGCTTCTTCAAACGTTACTTTTAGAGTTATTCCAGAAAAGATCGGTGAGCGCGGCAGCGGTGGAGTGACCCTATATATATTGAATTGCAGCGATGCCAACGGATGGTGGATTACTGGCTATACAGCCTACGGTCTAGCAGAAGACCTATACAGGCTTTTATCACCATACTTCGTAAAAACGGTAATGGTGCAAAACACAACACAGCTTGGGAAAATACTAAATGGCACATCCCTTCAAGGCGAAACAGTTCAAAACGCTGTAATTATAAACACTTTTGGAGAAGCAGTACCCATACCATCGGGATACTATGCAACAATAGGCTACCGTTCTACTGATAGATCATACGCAAACTATACTTACACTCTTGGCTTAAAAGTTAATCAGTATAACTGGACTTGGGTTAGCATAGTAGGCTATCCATTCTATTATGTTACCAATACCAAACTTTTCAAAGATATTCATAATACTTGGGGAATATATGGCATGCGAATAATAGGAACAGATGGTACTGGCGGAGGGCCGTCTGGTCTAAACGCGTTCTTAAAAGGTTTAGACCGCCAACCGTATTCCTATGACTCTAATTCAATAACTGGACCCCCAGGAGTTGTTTACCTTTCCGAAGAAGCAAAATATTACTGTAACTATTATGGGATATACCCTTCGCCGTATCAAACTTCAACTAGAGCATTGCCCGATTCAATATTGTCCACATATCATTTGCCCAACTCTTTAGTTACATACATCTTTAATAAAAAGGGAAGCTGGATACCTGGAGCAATTTATAAACATGTGGCCGCTGGCGATAATAAGATTACAGGGTCACTTTTTGCTTTGGGTTTGGCAAGAACCACAGATATTAGGCTAACAGCCCTTGGTTTGCTTTTAAATTACAAGCCGAGACTTTACCGTTCCGAGTTTAATGCTACTGGTACTTCTAGGCTTGTGGTTTTGCAGCTTGGACAGGTGGGAGGAACTTAAAAGTGGATAAAAGGGGCCAGTTTTCAATTATTGCGGCTTTGCTTGTTGCAGTTATACTTATAGCCACAGTCATCGCCACATACTCCACCATACGTAATCTTCCTATGGAAGAGCAGCCTCAAGTTTTAAGCGCCATAGACGAAACAAACCTCGCCTTAAAACAGATTCTCGGTTTCACGGTGGGCTATTATGGCTCCATATTACAGGTTACCGGCGACAGAGAATACGCATACAATTTATCACGTAAGTACTTAATGAGCGGGTTTGAATACATTGCAAGGACGCACCCTGAACGTGCGGTGTCCTTTAGCCTAAAAAATATGGAGTTACAGGCTTATTGGTTCACAAGCCAAAGCTACAGCAAAGGGAACATCACCGTGCAATACGACCTAACTGGTCTCGGAATATACGGAATAAACTACACAACTTCATGCAAACTGAGAGTAAATATAATTGGAACCGAAGAAAACAAAGCACATATCCGCGTGACAGCCGATGAAAATGATGAACCACTTATAAATCTTGGAAAAAGCAACTTCAAATTTTACCTTTACAGATGCACAAACTCGACATGGGCTATGACAAGCCCCAGCACTGAGCCTGCAGCGTTTTCCGATGGCACATACATAATCGACATTCCCTCCGGGGTAGATCCCTACTCTTATGTGGTGCAGGTAGAAGACCAGAGAGGCATAGTGGCGGTGGCTTCATCCTTCAGCCGTTACACGCTTACTTTAACATGGAACTCTACAATTTATTCTTCAATCGGGGGAATAAGCAGGGCAGTAAATGAGACGCTTATTAATCATGAATCCTTTGAGACATCAGGCTGGCCATCCGGATGGACTGCAACTGGAAGGTGGGCTAGAGAAAACGACCGAGCTTACCATGGGATGTGGTCAGCCGATTTTGACGGCCCAAACCAAGGAGCCTCAGGCTATTTAACAACTCCTAACCTCAACTGTTATGGTGCTAATGCTATTTATGTGGAGTTCTGGTATAGAGATGAAGGATGCGATTCTGGTGATTTCCTTCTTCAATACTACGATGGCTCTGCATGGAACACCGCCGCTGACTTAGGTGCAAACTTCACAGAAAACCAGTGGCTTTGCTATAGACAAGTAATTACGGACACCCGATATTTCAAGCCTAACTTTGGAATTCGCTGGTATGCTAACCTTGGAAGGGATGAGCATGCCTATGTTGATTACGTAACCGTTATAGCAACAAAGATCATTTTAATAAGCGATGAAGATTTTTCACCTCTCACTGTTGAAGTATTGCAAAATGGCACAATACGTTGGTTGGGAGAGCATTTACAGATTACAACACAAGCTAAGCCTATTCCGCCTATTCCAGTTAAAGCAATACATGTAAACCAAACTATAAACGGTGTAGATCGTGAAGTCCCCTTCCAAGTAGAAGACTGGGCTTCAGATTACCGCGTTCCATTAGGCTTAACAAGTAACGCAAGCATTTTCAGCAACCGAAACATGCTAGTTTTCCTCGTAAACCCGAAAGTTTCGAAAGTTACAATATGGTGGGATGGAAGTGACACAGCAAAACAAACATCATATGCTTATAAAAACATATACTTCACTGGAGATGACGTAAGCAATCCAGATAGTGGGGTGCTGACAAACGGGCTTTTACGCTTAACTGTTCAAAGAGCAAGCGAGTATGGCGTTACCGCTTTTAGAATAACATCTCAAATTGTAGGATTAAGCGCTACCGCCACTGCAAGATTTATGAGAATTAACGCCAAGAACGCTACGTATGGTTCAGGCACATCTTATGTGATTCACCATGGAATAGTAAGAGATATTGTCCAACAAGAAGCAGAGTTCAGCGGTGGTATTTCCTCCTGTCCAAACGTTTATACCCATATTGTTATAACATTGCCGGCAAACGCAACCTACTACACTTACCAGTTAAGATTGATGTTCATGGAATCGCAAAAAAGTAGAACAGTTACAGAGATATGCCCAATAAAGATAACAACTTCAACTGGTTCGCCTCAAACAGAGAACGGCTTATCAAGCGGCCTTCCAATAGTTCAGAACGGCACTGGAATATTCTACAATGCCTCTACAGTCTGGCAACATCATTGGAGTCAAATTATTTCAGGAGCGGACGGCGCAGGAATAATTTTTACTGATTCCGCTAATAAGATGCTCTATGCTTTTGACAACGATACAACTAAGACTGGGGCTCTCAAAGTAGAAACGCAAACAATTGAACTGCTTCCAGTCACACGCTATTCGGTCTCATTCACATATTCAAAAGATGTTACTTGGTACGGTGCAGTGGTTACTTTTGATGAGACAACCTTCCCAATATATGTGAAAGACGGAAATAAAGTGACTGGTTTGTGGATGCTTGTCGAGTATCCACCCATAATAACTGTGACGACGGAAAGCTAAACCCGTTAAACCCTATAGCTTATTTTAAATTTGGATTTAGAGTTCATATAAGTTAAATAAGCAATCGCTAGATTTCATAAACAGCAGAAAAGGTGAAAACTATGCATGCTAAAAACATGATTAAATCCAGAAAAGCCATATCGCCCATACTTGCTACGCTCCTACTTATTGTAATTGCTGTGGCAGCCATAGTCGTAACATATGCATGGATAATGACGTATATGAGTAGCGCAGGACACCAAGCAGGCGTGATGCTCACTAAAGATGCGGTAGCGTGGCCCAGTAGTAACTCGATAAAACTTTACATTAGAAATACTGGAACATCCGATGCAATAATAAGCGCTGTTTACGTTGGCACTTCGGCAACAAACCTCACAAAAGCTGATGTAACTCCAGCAAACGCTCCTGTAAAAGCTGATGGAGGCGTCGCCGAAATAACAATTGAGTATACATGGCAAAATGACACCCGCTACTATTTCAAAGTAGTGCCTAACACTGGAGCACCCTTAGAGTTCAGCGAAAAATCGCCATAAACAGCGCCTCATCCACGCTAACCTCCACTTGCAGCAAAACCATCCCTTTTCCAATTTTAACAAGAGCAATAAACTAATAAAGACTAAATCATGTAGGCCTCATTTAAACGGTGCCAAAATGCAAATGATTGCCACTGCAAAGATACTCCTATCGCTAGCATTCCTAGCTTATGCCTCTTGGAGCGACTACAAAACCCGCGAAGTAAGCAACCGCGTCTGGGTTTTTTTCGCCCCCGTAGCCTTTGCCTTAACCTTTACAGAACTTTTTCTCTCCGATTTTTCTATGCTGCCCTTTTATGGCTTATGTTTTGGCTTAACAACCGCCTTCGCAATAATACTTTTCTACGCTGGAGGATTCGGAGGCGCAGACGCAAAGGCTTTAATGTGTCTAGCGCTGGCTTTACCCTTCTATCCTCAAGAACCGCTTACACCTTTATCAGGTGAAGTTTCTCCAATCATGCAGCTTTTTTTCCCATTAACAGTCTTCAGCAACTCCGTATTGCTCGCAGCCCTAACAGCCATCTACATGCTCTTCCACAACCTTTTATGGCAGCGGAAAACAGGCAAAAAACTCTTTGAAGGAGAACAGAAAAGCGAATCCATCAGCAAGAAAATTCTGGTCCTAATAACAGGCTACAAGATTCCAATTAAAAGGTTAAAGGAAAAGTGGCACCTCTACCCCATGGAAGACATTGAAAAAAGGGAAAATAGGACAGTGAGAAAGCTTGTTGCCCTTCCAAAGGATGAGGGAAGAGACTCCATAGTTGAAAGACTTGCTGAAGCTGTTGAAGCTGGAGAAATTCAAGACATGGTATGGGCAACCCCTGGACTTCCCATGCTCATATTCATGACAATAGGGCTAATCATTGCCTTATTTTTCGGCGACATGGTATGGGTTTTTGTTCGCTTTTTGCTCGGATAAAAGCTAAAAGGCAAACCTGAATAGGAAAGCGTTAATTCCGCTTTCTAAGAGATATTTTTGCCTAGGCAGGTGTAAACGTTGTTAGATGCTTATTTAGAAGAAGTTCAAAGTTTTCTGAAAAGCAAATGTGAAGGAGCCACGGTGGTTGTTATGCCTGATTTTTTCCTCGACAGATTTGTAAGCCTAGACTGGGATGTAAAGTCTTTTTCCGAAATGATTGCGAATGTGGTGGAGAGGAAAGGCGGCAGCATAGATGGCATATTCCAAACAGAGTTTAGAGGCGGAAATGCCATAAACACTGCCTCCGCCCTAGCCAGTTTAGGCTTAAAAGTCACCCCAATAGTGTGCACAGACAAACTTGGACTACGGCTAATTAGTTTCTACCTTAAAATGCCAAGAATTGACCTTTCCCACATTAAAGTCTTTAATAAAATGTCTATTACAACAGCCCTCGAGTTCGAGACAAAAAATGGAAAGGCAAACGTCATGCTTAGGGATTTGGGCTCCTTAGCAGACTTTGGACCTAAAGACTTAAGCATTGAAGACTTCGAAGCCGTTGAAAACGCTGATTACGTATGTATATTCAACTGGGCTGGAACACGGAACTTCGGAACAGCTTTGGCTGAAACTGTTTTTCGCCATGTAAAAACAAAGGGTAGAGGCGAAACATACTTTGACACGGCTGACCCAACCCCTAACAAGGAAAAGATTCAAGATTTGATGAAAAAAGTTCTGCAAGCCAGCCTCATAGACGTCTTAAGCCTAAACGAAAACGAGGCAATCTTTTATGCTTCACAATTAAGCGACAAAATAAAAGAGCTTAAGGGAAGCTTAAATTTTGAAGATTTGGCCAAGGAATCTGCCAGAATTCTGACCTCACATATTTCTGCAAGAATAGACTTGCACACAACAAGATTTTCGGCAACCTTCACAAAAAATGGCGAAACCATTGTTCCAGCTTTTCAGGTTCATGTTTTAAGGGCAACTGGTGCTGGCGACGCGTGGAACGCTGGAAACATTTTGGGAGGCATTTGCGGTTTGTCTGATGCGGGTAGGCTTGCACTAGCCAACGCCGTTGCAGCTTACTACATCTCAAACCCGAAAGGAGCGCATCCCACCAGAAAAGAGTTAATTAGGTTCTGCAATAAGCTAAAGGGAAAATGGATAACCAAAACAGATAAAAATTAGGTTACAGAGAAAGCATTCCAGTTTGGAGATGTGAGTGTGCCGTCGGAAATCTTTGACATAGACAAATTCGTTGAAATCAGCGAACGGGCGGAATACTGTGCAGTTAAGCGCCTAAAAGATGCTGTAAAACTGAAACTCCGCACTTCAAAGAGACTTTACACCTTAAAAGTTGACCCGTCAAAGGCTGAAGAAGTTATAAAAAAGCTTCGCTGCGAAATCCGCGAAATATAATGCCTTTATTCTGCTGTCATAACAACTTTCGCCAGTCGGACGGAGTCTTCGAGACTTTTCATCAAAGTATTTGTTACAGTGACTTTTATTCCAAGGTTTTCTATGCGCTTTTTATGTTCCACATCAACTTCATCAATTATAAAGTGGCTTAGAAGACTTCCATAAAATTTGGCCACTCCATACGCTGAAGCCTCAAAACCCATGCTGGCCATAACTCTGTCAGCTGGACCTTTAAGCGCTTTTCCTCCGACAATGGGGCTTACACCTATTATAGGCACTTTTAAAGTCGCCAATTCATTTTTGATGGATGAAATTGAAAGTATAGGGGCTATACTCAAAATTGGGTTGCTTGGGCATATGATAACCCGTTCAGCCTCTCTTAAGGCTTCGATAACGCCTGGTGCGGGCTTAGCCTTTTCCGCTCCTTCAAAAAACACTTTCCTCACTTGGTTTGCGGTTCCCCTTTTTACAAAGTATTCTTGAAAATCTAGGAGCTGCTGGCCTGACCGAATCTTTGTTCGCACTGGGTCGTTGCTCGCTGGTATGAGGTTTGCCTCTACACCAAGCATTTTGTATAGTTGAGCTGTTGCTTGAGAGAGGGTCAAGCCGTCCTTTAGCATTTTAGTTCTGGCAATGTGTATGGCTAAGTCTCGATCTCCAAGTTTAAACCATGTTTCAAACCCGAGCCTTCCAAGCATTTCAAGGCAATTGAAGGTGTCGCCTGAAACACCCCAACCCTTTGTTTCGTCAACTATTCCGGCTAAAGTGTATAGTATTATGTCTAGGTCTGGGCTTATATGCAAGCCGTAAAGTTCGATGTCGTCGCCGACGTTACCAATTATAACAAGGTTTTTTGGAGGAATAACCCTTACAAGGCCTCTTAAAAGTTTAGCTGCGCCAACACCGCCTGCGAGAGCTACAACTTTTACCATAAATGCACCATTATAAACGTTGATTTCAACCTCATAAATTTGCCCCTTTTAGCGTTGGCTTTTAAAATTGTGAGCGCATATAAAGCTTTGAGAAGGGGGGCTTAGAGTTGAACGTGACAGAGTTGATAAAATCTCGAAGAAGTGTTAGGAAGTTTAAACAGGCTAAAATTCCGTCTGAGGTAGTTTGTAATGTTCTGGATTTGGCACGGTGGGCTCCGTCAGCGCATAATTCTCAGCCTTGGCGTTGTGTTGTAGTTGACAATGAAAAGGTTAAGGAAAAACTTGCCAAAGAAATGGCGGGGATATGGCTTTCAGACATGCTTAGAGACGGGGTTCCAAAAGATAAGGCTGAAGAGATTGTCAGGCTTGAAAGTTGGGACAGAATTACAAAAAGTCCTATTGTTATTATAGTGTGCTTAGCCATGGAGGACATGCATAAGTATCCAGACGTGAGAAGGCGGAGGGCGGAGTATCTGATGGGGGTTCAAAGCGTCGCAGCCTATATTCAAACCCTTTTGCTTTCAGCCCATTATTATGGGCTTGGCGCATGTTGGGTTTGTGCGCCTCTCTTCTGCCAAAATGCTGTAAGGAGAGTTCTAGGTTTGCCTCAGAAAATCAAGCCTCAAGCAATGATTGTTATGGGATATGCAGATGAGGAACCGATGCCTCCGCCTAGAAAAGAATTAAACGAAATTTGCAAGTTCAATTTTTGGCATAGAAATTAAAAAAGGAGTATTAGGTGCTTGTTGATTTACGTTTTTTAGCTGAAAGCTTTAGAAGGAGGTTAAGCGCTGGCTCATCCTTTTCCACCGGTCTTGCTTCCAAAACTCCTGCTTTTTCAGCTGCCTCAAATACTTCCTCACCTTCTTTTGTGCGCACAATTACGAATGTCCAGCCGTCTAGTCCCAAGCCGCCCACAGATATGTCTGCCAGTTCAGAGCTGAAATCCTCGCAAAAACTACAGCTTTTTCTTACATACTGCTTTACTTCTGCAAGGGGAATTGCTTTCACGTCAGATTTCGTCACGACAAGCATTTTCCCTTTAATGTTCATTTTCAATATGTCGTTTAGGTTAACTCCAAGTTTTTCATGGACGTATTTTTCCATAAGTCCTTCGTAGCTGAAGCTTTCAGAGCACATTAAGCCTATCAAAAGTTTTAAGGGTGCAGTGTACTTTTTAAGGCCGGCTATTTGCATTTTTCTAATGGCGCGTATTTGGCATGGAGTGCCAACAAAGGCTATGCTTGACCTTTTTTGCTTTATTCCCTCAGCTAAGGCCAGTATGTTTGGCGAGTAGGAATACCTTGTCCCAGCGCTTTCCATAATTTCTGCAGGTGTTGTGGCTAGCTTTGGAACCGGATATAAGGGTTTATCTTTGCTTACTCCGGAAACTATTGCGCTGTCAATAATTCCCTTTTCTAATGCGAAAAGGAGAAGCGCTGTTGCCACGCCGCCGTCTTGCGAAACGCTTCGCACTTTTGCGTCTTTAGCTCTCGCCACTAAAAGTCTGCGATAGATCCCGAACTCTTCATCTGGTTGTCTTTCTCTGCCAAAAACGAAGTTTTCAACCTTGGACCGTGTCCACTCGTTTTGGGGACAAACTTGGGGGCAGATACCGCATACTTTGCATTCTTTCACAAGAACGGGTTTTCCTTCCCTATATTCTAGGCAGTTGAATGGACAGACAAGGATGCAAGTGCCGCATCCAACGCATCTTCCTGTTTCAACAACGTTTTTCCCTAAAGATTCTTTAAAACTTACTTTAGTGAAGCTCATTTTAATCGCTCTTTGATATCTTGTTAAGAACAACTTAAAAGTTTAAATGTTTTGGGATGGGAACGCTAATAATTTTTATTGATATAAGCATTCAGCCTCATAAAGCGTGTAACCAAAAAGGATGGAAGGATTAAGGTTGCTATTTTCTGAATTTTTGAAGTCTTTCTAATAGTTCCTTATCGCCTTCGTAGTCTCCAGCGCATGTAGCGATTATGCCGTCTACAACGCCTTCAAGTTTAGCTGCGGTTTCTTCAACATGTTCCATTGTTGTGGTGGCGGGCCAACCGATTATTTTCATGATTTCCGCATTTTTGGGGGTTCCCACGAGGAAGTAGGAGTATATGGGCTTGTTTAGGCGTTTGCATTCTTTGGCTAATTGTTCCAGTATTGGGAAAGTTTTGTCCTCAAGCCGCATAAAGAATATGAAGTCCCATGCGTCTCTTGCGCGGGCAATGGTTTCCTCCACAGATCGGCGCGCCGTAAGCAAGCAACCCAGCTTTAGGTTTTTCACTTTCACCGTTGTGCGTAGGAAATCTCGGGCTTCCTCAGAGGATTTTAACATTTTTATAGGTTCTCCATACTTAGGAACATCGCCCATGGTGAGTACAAGACCATCGAGGCCTACGGCGTCAGCCGCCAAAGCCAAACCTCCCACTTCAACTGGACCTTTATAGTGGAGTATGAATATGGGCGCAACCATTTTATCGGGGTATTTAGCCTTGAGCACGCAACTCACAGCTGTACCGCTGGGTGCGGGAACGCCGGCAGCACTGTCAGTGACATTCCACCCATCAACCAAATCTTTCGTCTCTTCAGCAAGTTTCAGAAATTTACGTGTCGGAACAAATTCATGTAATATTTTCATTTATGCATCATCTCGACTAAAGAGAGAATCCTTTTTAGAATTAAAATTTTTTGTATGCAAAACTGCAAAACGATGTTTAAAAGCGTATAATAAACGCGCAAAGTGCACGGAGCGTCTAGGAGAAATTATAAAGAACCCTAAATCTCATACAATGATTGTGAAACTGTATGAACATGATTCAGATCATTGGAATTGAAGGCTTGCCCATTATAAAGGCTGGAGACAACCTTGCTGAGCTTATATGTAAGGCTGCTGAGAAACAGGGAACCCCCATTCAAGAGGATGATATAATAGTGGTTACTCATGTTGTTGTTTCTAAAGCTGAAGGGTGCATTGTAAACCTAGACGAGGTTGCGCCTTCACCTTTCGCAAAATCTTTTGCAGCACTTTACGACAAAGATCCGGCCATGGTTGAAGTAGTCCTAAGGGAGGCAAAGAGTATAAGGCGGATGATTGATGGAAAAATAATCACAGAAACTAAACATGGGTTTGTGTGTGCAAACTCTGGGGTTGACAAATCCAACGTTCCTGGAGAGAATTATGTTGCCTTGCTTCCGCATAATCCCGATGCTTCTGCTGAAAGGATTAGAAAAGAGATAAGGAGGTTAACGGGACGAAATGTAGCCGTCATCATTTCTGACACGCATGGGCGTCCCCTAAGGGAAGGGGAGATAAATGTGGCGATAGGGGTTGCTGGGCTAAAGCCTATTAGAGACAGAAGAGGCGAAAAAGATTTGTTCGGATATGTTTTGAAGGTTAAGCAAACTGCTATTGCAGATGAGCTTGCTTCAGCAGCTGAACTGGTCATAGGGCAAGCTGACGAAGGTGTTCCTGCAGCCATAATTCGCGGCTATAATTTCATAAAATCTGAGGATGCCAAGGCAATCCAGCTTATAAGACCTAAAGAAAAAGACCTATTCCTGTAAACTGGTTGAAACTTTGTTCCCCACAATTTAGGTGTAGGTAAATGTTGAACATTTTTAAACTAAAAATTTAAAAGAAGGCTTATAAGAATTAACCATTCCAAAATTGTGGAGTTGAAGATTGGTGATAAGGGATAAAAGGCAAACTCAGTTCTTTAGGAAGAGGCTTGAGCCCATAGAAGTTAAGGTTCCAAAGAAAATTTCTGAGCTGCTCTCAGAGATGGCTAAGACGGGTTTTCAAGGGCGAAAGCTCGGCGAAGTTGTTGAAGTTTGGGAAGAAATGCTGAAAGACGATGTGGTAATATTTTTGGGGTATGCAGGCTCCATGAGCACTACGGGCCAATGGAAGATAATTAATTGGCTTATTGAAAAACGCTATATAGATGTGGTAGTCTCCACAGGCGCGAACATTTCCGAAGACATATTGGAAGCCATGGGCGGCACTTACTGGCAGGGCCACCATATGGTTGACGATTACGCGCTTTTAGAGAACAAGATAGACAGGTTTTACGATGTTTTTGCAGATGAGCTTGAATATAGGCAGATGGAAAGCCTCATCGCCAACTTCATGAAAAAACTGAAGCCTAACTACAAATACTCGTCAGCAGAATTCCTACACCTTTTCGGAAAAGAGCTTTCACAGCTTGGAATAAAAAGCATAGTGGCAACAGCCTACGAAAACAAAGTGCCAGTCTTCTGTCCAGCCATAGTGGACAGCGGCTACGGCATCGCCTACCTATTAAACAGAAAACTTGAAGGCAGCTTCGACATCACCATCGATCAGATGAAGGACTTTGAGCAACTTGTAGATATAAAAGCTAAGGCAGCTGCGAACAGCGGAGTAATCTATATAGGCGGCGGAGTCCCCAAAGACTTTATTCAGCTGACAACAGTTGGCAGAAGCCTAACCGAATCCAGAAAGTATGAGAGGGTTTACCCGCATAAATATGCTATACAGATTACGACCGACTCCCCCCAGTGGGGTGGGCTTTCAGGCTGCACTTTTGAGGAAGCCGTAAGCTGGGGCAAGGAGGCGAAGGAAGGCAGAAACGTGCAGTGTTACTGCGATGCAACCATAGCTCTGCCCATAGCGGTTCACGCTTTGGCTGAGAAAATCGATAAAAGAGAGAAAATCCCAGATTTATCATGGCTCTTTAAGAACTTAGAATAGGCTTTGGCGTATGTTATGGAGAAAGTGAAAGATTTCGATATAACGAAGGGTATATCCGCAGATAGACTAGCGAGGCAGATGAAGGAAAGCGGTGGCTTCACAGCAAAAAACCTTGCCATAGGCGTGAGCATCCTCGAAGAAATGCTGAAAGACGAAAAATCGCTTAACTTCCTCTCTTTTCCCGCGTGCATCATAGCCACTGGAACACGAGGAATAATAAAGGATATGGTGAAAAGAAAATGGTTCAGCACTGTGATTACAACATGCGGCACTTTGGACCATGATTTGGCAAGATGCTACAAAGATTATTATCAAGGCGACTTTTTCATGGACGACAAGGAACTGCACAAGAAGGGAGTCAGCAGAATTGGAAACATTCTAGTGCCCAACGAATCCTACGGTGAAATCATTGAAGAGAAAATGCTGAAATTCCTAAACGAAATATACGCCGAAGGAAAAAGGGAGCTAGCCACCTACGAACTTTGTTGGGAAATAGGAAAAAGGCTGAATGAAAGCTCAATGTTGTATTGGTGTTGGAAAAATAACATCCCCGTCATAGTGCCTGGAATAACCGACGGTGCAGTAGGCTATCAACTTTGGCAGTTCTCTCAAGACCACAAAGACCTAAAAATAAACATTCTAAAAGACGAACAGCTCCTAAGCGACATGATCTGGGAAGCCAAAAAATCCGGAGCCCTAATCATAGGTGGGGGAATATCAAAGCATCATGTTTTATGGTGGAATCTGTTTAAGCATGGATTGGACTATGCTGTCTATGTTACTACTGCCGTTGAATACGATGGAAGCCTATCAGGAGCCAGACCCAGAGAAGCCGTGTCATGGGGGAAAATAAGAGAAAAAGCAAAAACAGTGATTATAGAGGCTGATGCAACCATAGTGTTGCCAATCATGTTTGCTGCGCTCCTTGAAAGGATATGAAATTTAGGTTAGGAGAGGATAGTGTGAAAGTGGCTGTTTCTGGGAAGGGCGGTGTTGGAAAAACCTTAATAGCTGCAGGCTTAGCCTACGCTTTTGCAAATAAGGGTTTTAAGACAATTGCTATTGATGCAGATCCTTCGCCTAATCTTGCACTAACTCTGGGTTTGTCACCTGAAGAAGCAAGAAAGATAGTGCCTATATCCGAAAACAAGCAGCTTGTAGAATCCAAAACAAGCACTGGATACGCAGGGGTTTTCCGTTTAACCTTCACAGTTGACGATATTGTACGCGATTATTCGGTTAAAACTCCTTTCGGCGTAAGCCTCATAGTCATGGGCACTGTGCGTTCCATGGGTTCCGGCTGCACTTGTCCAGCAAACGCTGTTATACGTTCCCTTTTGAGACATTTGGTTGTGGAGCGAGATGAAGCAGTGGTTTTGGATATGGAGGCTGGTGTGGAGCACATTGGAAGGGCCACAGCTCAGCATGTAGATTTAATGATCGTGGTTGTTAACGCGAACATGAAGTCTCTTGAAACTGCAAAACACATTCACGAGTTAGGTGTTCAAGCTGGAATGAAGCGTATTTACCTTGTCGGAAACAAGGTGGAAAACGCTGTCCAAAAAGAAGCCATTGAAAATTTTGCAAAAGAGAATTCTTTAGAAATTTTGGAGTTTCTGCCCTTTGACCCAAATATTGTGGATGCTGAGATGCGTGGTGAAACCCCCCTAAAATATAGGGATTCTGAGGCTTTAAAGGCCATAGAAAGATTATGCGGCAGACTGTTACAAGTAACAAATAATAAGGCTTAAAATATTATGTTTTAGCTATATAGGAGTCAGATGTTATGAAGATTCTAGTCACAATGGGGCGTGGTGGAACAGGAAAAACAAGCTTTGTTGCTTTAATGACAAAATACTTTATCGAAATTGGAGAATCCCCATTGCTATTAGTGGACACTGACCCAGACCAAAACTTAGGCGAAATGGTTGGCGTAGACCTGCGAGACAAAAATAAAAAGTCAGTTTCAGAACTCCTTGTAGAAACCTTCTTGGAAGAGGGCGGAACCACTGTGGGTGTGCCGCCAACCGAACGCATTGAAAGCAGGATATGGAGTTTTGGAATGTATGAAGGTGAACACTTCGATTTTATTGCCCTTGGAACAAAGTGGGTTGAAGGATGTTATTGCCTTCCAAACGCAGCGTTAAAGGGGGCTTTAGAGGCTCTAGCGAAAAATTATAAGTATGTTTTGGTTGATTCACCTGCAGGTTTGGAGCATCTTAACCGAAGAGTAACATCGAAGGTTGATGATATCTTCGACGTTATAGATCCTTCTAAAAAATCCTTTGACCATGTGGAGCGGGCATACCGTGTTGCCAATGAAGTTAAAATAGCTTTTAGAAACTTCTATGTGGTTGGAGGTTTTAGGTTTCCAGAAAGCCTAGAAAATCAGGCTAGGACTGTTTTGCGTTTTAAGTTTTTGGGGAGAGTTTCCTATGACGCAAATGTTGAAAAATATTTTCTCGCAGGGGAGTCTCTTCTGAATTTGCCTTCGGATACTCCAGCATACATTTCTGTTAAAAAAATAATGGAAAACGCGGGGTATGCCAAATAGGTTAAAACTTTTGAATTTCCAGTTGCCTTTTTCTATTCAACGAAAAACGGCTAGAAAAGTTTAAAAAACAGTGTTCTAAGGGTATTCCATAAAACCATGTTGAGGAAACCGATTTGGCTAATAAAAATGTCCGTATAAAAATTGGCGAGTTGAAAACTGACACTAGCCTAATTAAAAATCTGGAAGTGGCGCTTGGAAAAGTCTCTGTGGATTCTTGGGCGGAACCCATGGGACCAACACCTTTCCCATCATTGACAACTCTAAGAGAGTGGGATATGAAGCTGTTGCAACGCTACAAGCCGTTCTATATGCCCTTCTGCGACTTATGCTGCCTATGCACTTTCGGCAAATGCGACTTGACAGGAAACAAACGTGGAGCCTGCGGAATAAACATGTCCGCCCAACAGTCTAGAATAGTGCTTTTAGCATGTTGTATTGGAGCTGCAACCCACATTGGACATGCCCGCCACCTGGTGGAACATTTAATTGAAAAATTCGGACGTAGAACCCCATTAGATGTGGGCGGTTTAAACGTTCATGTTGAGGCTCCAGTAACCCGCCTTGTTTGCGGAATAAAACCTGAAACTCTGGGCGATTTAGAGGAAGTTTTAGACTATGTGGAAACCCAGCTTACCCATCTATTGTCAGTCGTGCACACGGGGCAGGAAGGAAGCAACATCGACTTTGAATCAAAAGTTTTCCAAGCAGGCATGATAGACCACGTTGGGATGGAAGTTGCTGACATTGCTCAAATTGCCTCTTATGGCTTTCCAAAGGCAGATCCAGAAGCGCCATTAGTGGATTTGGGATATGGCACCGTAAACGTGGAGAAACCAGTAATCCTATGCATAGGCCACAACGTTGTTCCATCCGTTGGCATAATAGACTACATGAAAGAGAGCGGACTTGAAGGCGAAATCGAAGTTTGCGGTTTATGCTGCACAGCCCATGATATTACACGCTATTATAATCGTGGAAAAATCATAGGTCCAATTTCGTGGCAGTTGCGCTTTATAAGAAGCGGCGTTCCAGACGTCGTTATATTAGATGAACAGTGCATTAGAATAGACTCCTTCCATGAAGCTCAAAGGATTAAGGCGCCTGTAATTGTTACTTCTGAGAAGAACTGTATGGGCTTGCCGAACCGCACAAACGACTCGGCAGACGTCATAGTTGAAGACCTAGTGAGCGGAAAAACACCTGGAGCCCTAATCCTAGACCCTGAAAAAGTGGGGGAAGTCGCTGTAAAAGTGGCCTTGAAAGTTGCGCCCTTAAGAAAGAAGTTGAAGGCTATTCCGGAAGTTGAAGAAGTTCTTCGAAGGGTGAGAGACTGCAGAGAATGCGGCGACTGCAGAAGAGCATGCCCACAAGACCTAAAAATCCCAGAGGCAATGAAAGCAGCGAAACAAGGAAACTTGGCTAAGCTTGCTGATCTATATGATTTGTGTGTTGGTTGTGGCCGCTGCGAACAAGCTTGCCCTGTTGGCTTAGCGGTTCACAGTTTCATTGTGAAAGCTGGAGAGAAGAAGCTTAAAGAAGAAACCTATAAAATTAGGGCTGGCAGGGGCCCAATACAGGATATTGAAATAAGGAATGTTGGAAGTCCCATCGTACTCGGAGAGATTCCTGGCGTTGTGGCCTTTGTGGGATGCGCCAACTACCCCAACGGCGGAGTTGAGGTGGCTGAGATGTGCAGAGAATTCGCCAACAGAAACTATATAGTTGTAACCTCTGGATGCGCCGCCATGACAGCAGGAATGTACAAGAACGAAGAGGGAAAAACACCTTACGAAGAGTTCACAGGAGAGTTCACTGCCGGATGCATGGTTAACGTTGGATCATGTGTTTCAAATGCGCATATAGCTGGAGCAGCGATAAAAATCGCCAATATATTTGCAAGGAGAAACTTAAGAGCCAACTATGAGGAGATAGCTGACTATATACTTAACCGTGTAGGCGCCGTCGGCGTAGCTTGGGGCGCTTATTCTCAAAAAGCAGCCTCAATAGCAAGCGGTTTCTGGCGTTTAGGCATACCCGTAATAGTTGGGCCTCACGGCTCCAAGTATAGGCGTATGCTTCTTGGAAGAGCTGACCGTGAAGAAGACTGGTACGTTTATGATGCACGAACAGGCGAAAAAGTGTATGTTGGACCAGCACCAGAACACCTTTTCTATGCGGCTGAAACAAAAGAAGAAGCAATAGTAATGATAGCTAAGCTTTGTATGCGTCCCAACGACACTACAAAGGGAAGAGCCATAAAGCTAACCCACTACATTGACTTGCATAAAAGGTTGTATGGAACCATGCCTAAAGATGTAAACTTGTTTGTGCGCACACTAGCCGATGTCCCGGTAACCATGAAAGATGAAATCATAAAGATTCTTGAAGAGAAGGGTTGGAAAGAAACCGTCATTCCGGATCCAACACTTCTGCCGAGGCTTATTAGGAAAAAGAAGGAGTGATGCGTATGGCAACAGCTGAACCGTGGCAAACCGCCGAGGTCCCAGGGCCGAAAAAGGCTTTAGTAATAACGAAACCTGAGGTTGTGGCTGCTATGATTAAACGAGCTAAGCATCCACTACTTATTGTAGGCCACAAAGCCGCCGAAATTGATTTCGAAGAGAAGAAACTGATCGACTTTCTCATCGAGTTTTCGAGAAAAAGCGGGATACCCGTGGTAGCCACAGCCCACATTGTCAGCGAGTTTTCAAAGAGAGCCTTTAAGCCAGCTGGGTTTATGCCCGCAGTGGACATTGGAAACAGACTTGCAGATCCGTCGTGGACGGGTATAGATGGAAAGGGTCCCCACGACCTAGCCTTGTTTGCGGGGCTTCCCTACTACATGGAATGGTTAATCCTTTCAGGTTTGAAGAATTTTGCTCAAAACCTAAAAACCATAACCTTGGACAACTTTTATCAGCCTAATGCAAGCTGGTCTTTTCCAAACATTTCCAATGAAGATTGGATAAAAAACCTTAAAGCCATCATTGGGAAATTTGAAGGAGGCGAGTAGAAAATGTCCATGTTTCAAGACATACCAGTCGATGTGGGCGTGATTTACGAAGGCGAAAGAATCCGCAAAAAAGACATGTATGTTGAGCTCGGCGGACCAAGCATTAGAGAGAAATTTGAGTTGGTAAGAGTTAGGAAAATGGACGATGTTGAAGACGGCAAAATAACCATTATAGGGCCAGACTTGAAGGACATGGAAGAGGGAAAAAGCTACCCCCTTGGCATATTTATAGAGGTTGCAGGTGCCAAGCTTGATCAGGAACTTGAAGGCGTAATCGAAAGGCGCATCCATGCCTACTGCAACTACATTGAAGGTTTTATGCACTTGAACCAGCGATACGACATATGGCTACGTTTAAGCAAAAAATCCTACCAGAAAGGGTTAAACTCCTTCCAGCTTATCGGGAAGGTTTTGCATAGGCTTTTCAAGAGTGAACTGCCAATAATAGAGAAACTGCAGGTAACCTTCATAACAGACCCTGAAAAAATAAAGGAAATGTACGACGAAGCCTTGCAGATTTATGAGGCAAGGGACGCAAGAGCAAGGGGGCTTAAAGATGAAGAGGTGGACAAGTTTTACGGATGCATCCTATGCCAGTCTTTTGCGCCTACACACTGCTGTGTGATAACTCCTCAGCGCTATTCCAACTGTGGCGCCATAAGCTGGTTTGATGGAAGAGCCTCAGCAAGCATAGACCCTAAAGGCCCAGTGTTTGAGATTGAAAGAGGCGAGCTCTTAGACCCTGTTAAGGGAGAATTCTCAGGCGTAAATGAGGCTGTTAAAAAACGAACTTTAGGCGAAATCACAAAGGTTTGGCTTTACACTGCTTTCGACTATCCGCACACTTCATGCGGCTGCTTTGAAGCTGTTGCCTTCTATATTCCAGAAGTTGACGGCTTCGGCATAGTACATAGGGGCTATCCAGATGTGGCGGTGAACGGACTTGCATTTTCAACGCTTGCAGACTCAACAGCTGGCGGACGGCAGGTTGACGGTTTCCATGGAATATCCATAGAGTATATGCGTTCCCCAAAGTTTCTCCAAGCTGACGGCGGATACAACCGCGTGGTTTGGATGCCTAAAGAGGTGAAAGAACGCGTTAAAAACTTCATTCCAGCAGAGCTCGTTGACAAAATAGCAACGGAAGAGAATGCCAAAACAATCGACGAATTGAAGGCTTTCCTTAAAGAGCGCAATCATCCAGTTGTGGAACGCTGGAAGGCGGAAGCTGTGGAAGCCGCGGTGGCTGTTGAGAAGACAGCGCCAACTGAGGTGAAAGAGGAAGCTCCAGAAATGGCGCCGACTCTCACAGCGGCAACACTGCCCATAACCGCAGGCGGGTTCAAAATCATATTAAAAGACGCAAAAATCTACGCAAAAAAAGTCATAATACGCCCAGTGAAAAGCGAAAAAGCCGAAAAAAGGTGAAGAAGTCTTGTCTGAAAAAGAGAATAAAGAAGACATTGCAGGGTTAAAGCTTGACCAGCGTATACTGGAGCTTCTCGCAAAGCTTCAGGAAATAGAACTTGAAGACTTCGAAATGGAAGTTGGCGACCTAGAAATATGGCTTCAGCCGGGCGCAATTGTGGCTCCTACAGTGGCTCCTTCAAAGGTGCTGCCGGCAAAAGCGAAACCTACTCAAATAGTTGAAGCCGAGTTCATTCTGCCAATTGAAACTTACCCGGGCAGAGTTGTTGAAGTTAAGCTTGGGGCAACAAAAAGCGAGGGAGGAACCCGTGGAAAATCCATAGTTATTGGAGGGGAATCTGCCCCTGCCTTCTACACTTTTGAAAAGCCAACGCCCAATCCACCTGTTATATCCTTAGATGTTTTTGACATGGAGGTCCCCCTTGCAAAAGCCGTTAAAATGCATGTGAAGGATGTTATGGGCGACCCAGCGGCTTGGGCTAAGCTTGCTGTTGAAAAGTTTGAAGCTGACCTCATAACCATACATCTGATCAGCGTTGACCCCCTTCTAAAGAATGCTTCGCCAAAAGAAGCTGTTAAAACTGTGGAGGAAGTCGCCCAAGCCGTAGACGTGCCCTTAATAATTGGCGGTTGCGGCGACCCTGTTAAGGATGCAGATGTTTTTGAAGAGGTTGCTGAAACCTTTGCAGGAGAAAGATTCCTAATAAGCTCCATAACGAGGGACATGGATGTCGAAAGATGTGCAAAATTCATTAAAAAGAATGGACATGCAGCGTTGTCATTTACGCCTATGGACATGAACCTTCAAAGGGAACTGAACCGCAAACTCTACGATTTCCTACCAAAAGAAGACATTGTCATGGACTTGACAACAGCCGCGTTGGGCTATGGTTTAGACTACGCTTTCACTAACATGGAGAGAGCTAGACTTGCAGCCTTAATGGGCGACCCTGAACTGGCTCATCCCATGTCCTCCGGAACGACAAACGCGTGGGCAGCTAGAGAAGCATGGATGAAAATGGCTCCTGAATGGGAGCCCCGCGAGCTTAGAGGTCCCCTATGGGAAGTAGTCACAGCGTTAACGCTTCTTTTGGCAGGCGTAGACCTGTTTATGATGATGCATCCAGCTGCCGTGAAAACCATGAAGGATGTAATACGCCAGCTTATGAGCGGAAGCCGAGGAAACTCTGAAAGACTTCTTGAGTGGGTTTCCATGAGAATATAGACTTTGGAGCGTTTAGGGCAATGAGTGAAAGAGAAATTAAGGCTAAGGTTGGCGTTAAAGAACTAAGCCCCATAGACGTTTACAAGCTTCTTCCAAAAATAAACTGTAAAGAGTGCGGCGAAGAAAACTGCATGGCTTTTGCCACAAAAGTTGTCAATCGCGAAGTTCAAATAGAAAAGTGCCCGCCGCTCCTCAAAAAGGAACATGAAAAAGCTTACAAGCAATTGAAGGAGATGCTGAAGCCGGCTGTAAAGGAAATTGTGATAGGCACTGGCGAAAAAGCCGTCAAGGTTGGCGGAAAACTTGTGATGTACCGCCATGAGCTTACATACTTCAATCCAACAGCCATAGCAATAGACGTAACAGACGAGATGCTTGAAGAGGAAATTCTAGGCAGAATAAAAAGGACTGAAGAGTTCGAGTTCGAGCATATTGGGCAAATTTTAAAGCTTGACATGGTTGCAGTTCGCTCAACATCAAATGACCCTGAAAAGTTTAAGGCAACAGTTAAAAAAGTGGTTGAAAACACAAAACTTCCACTAATCCTATGCTCGCTTAACCCGGACGTTCTTGAAGCTGGGTTGATGGCTGCACCAAAAGCTAGGCCGCTCCTTTATGCAGCGACGAAGGATAATTGGAAGGAGATGGCTGAACTTGCCCTAATGTATGGTTGTCCCCTAACGGTTTTTGCCCCCAACGACGTTAAAACTCTAAAATCCTTGGCGAAAACCTTGCTTGAATACGGCGTTGAAGGCCTCGTATTAGACCCTGGAACCTTCCATGGCGAAGGCTTAGCTGACACGCTGAACAACTTCACAATGATACGCAGATGCGCATGCAAACAAGGAGATGAGCTTCTAGGCTTTCCATTAATAGGAGTGCCCATGGTTGTATGGATGGACAGCGCTGAAACCGCCAGAGAAATTGTTACATGGCGAGAAGCCTACTTGGCAGCCATGCTTACCGCCCGCTTCGCAGACATTTTAATAATGCACAGCACAGACGGGTGGGCGCTGCTTCCAAACATAATACTGCGGCAAAACATTTACACAGACCCAAGAAAACCAGTGGCCGTCGAACCAGGCTTAAAAGCTTTTGGAACGCCAGATGAAAACGCGCCTGTAATGTTCACAACAAACTTCGCTTTAACATATTACACCGTAGCCTCAGACATCGAAGCCGCAAAAATAAACGCCTACGTGCTTGTCGTGGACACGGAAGGCATAGCCGTAGACAGCGCTGTAGCCGGAAGAAAACTAACAGCTGAAAAGGTGGTAGACGCCATAAAAGCCTCTGGAATAGAAAACAAGGTGAAACACCGAAAACTAATAATTCCAGGAAAAGCTGCACGTCTAAGCGGGGAAATAGAAGAACTAAGCGGATGGCAAGTCCTAGTGGGACCAAGAGACTCATCGGAAATACCAAAATTCCTACAAGAAAAACGGCAGACACAAACTTGAAAACCAGCTTAACATCCCCACTATTTGTGACGCGCATATTATTGATTTTTGAAAAACATTATGTGGCCATTGAAGGCTTATACCTTTTCAAATAGTCGTCTAGCGTAGGGAAAATTGATTTCACCCTTTCAAGGCGTTTTTTCGCGTTAATACTATTCTGCAATAGAGTGACGTCTCTCGGTGTGCTGAAGGTTTCAACTTCGCCGTTCGCCCTTCTCCTCAAAACTTTTATGCAGTCGTCAACTATGCAGTTTAAAACGCAGGCGCCGCAGTATATGCAAAGCTCTTTGGTTATTCCCACCTCTCCTGTTTTCCAGAACAAGGCGTTTGTAGGACAAGCCTTAATGCAGAGTTTACACTCAACCCCCTTACATGTTCGCTTATCGATTGTTATGTTGCCGTCAACGAAAAACTCTTTCACGCCAAGGGGTGCGAGAAGCTCCTCTCTACGCTGCTTTCTTTCCCTTTCAGCTGTTTCCAACAACAACTGAAATATGTCTGAGCTTGAAGAACCAAGCTTGTTTTTCTTCACCATCAACTTTCATCTTTAGTTAGGCATGTCCTTTGGAAAAGGTATAAAATTCGTGGATTATAACTATTTATCTGAAAATACGCATGTTTATACATCAAAAGGAATTTATAACCAACAATCTCTATTTTGGCTCGGCGAACCAGAATGTGCGAATTCAAAGTAATCCTAAACGGGAAAGAAGTTTTCAAAGATGTTGTATATGCAAAAGTGGAGAATGGAACCGTTATAGTGCGGGATGTTATAGGAGAATCCAGAGAATTTAGAAACTGCAAAATTGTTGAGGTAGATGTAAACAAAACAAGGCTTGTTTTATCTCCCGCCTAACTGTTTCAATAGGCAATAAACATAAACTACAATAGCGAGATAATAAAGCCGAACGCTAACCCAAAGGCTATTGGAAAAGGAAGCCCAGGGAAAATTCCTCTCTTCTCCAGCATCTTAAAAGCAGCAAAACATCCAACCAAAATCCCGATTACAGAGGCTAGACAGGATAAAACTCCAAAATTCAGGAACATGTGCCCAGCAAGCATAGAATAAAAAGTTAAGTCGCCAAGCCCCATTTGAATATCCTTAAAAGAAAAGCTTAGGCCACGAAAACGTTCAAGTCCTTCACGGGCTATCTTCCCAACGGGTCCACGGTAAACCGCAATCATGTCGTAAACCGCCAAAAAACACAAAATGAGAACTGCACTTAAAGTTTGAACTGAAGCGCCTAAAAATGCTCCAAGGGCGCCTCCCAATAAAATAACTATTAAGTCGCCAATTTTACTGCGCGTCCTAAAAATTACATAACAAGCCAAAACCGTTATGAATATTGACCCCAAAATTAGGGCTTCACTTCCTAGCAAGGCAACAGACGAAAACGCAGCAAACAAGTATACCAGAGAAAGCATAAAAAACGCCGTTGCTAAAGCGAAGCCAGTAACAAAAGTGATCAGCCTATGGCTTCTAGTCTTCAAAAGGAAAAACAAAAGCGTAGCCCCCGCCCCAACCAAGATGACAAAGTAGAAGGCGTTTCCAATTGAGCCTACAGGGTCTTCTGGAAAGGGCGTAACATTGTAAGGTTTAATGGAAGACCAAAGAAGAAGGGAGGCACATGCAATTCCGAAAAGCAAACTAACCAAAACAGGAGCCAAATAAACTATTTCAGCTTTGAAACTATCGTTCAAGGTTTACCACCAAGCCCAGCCGCAAACATCTGAACCTTCAAATGGCATTTGTTGCAGAATAAACTTTTCTTTCTGTCAGTTTCGAAAATAGAATTGGAAAAATACATAACACAAAAAGGATTTGAACAATGCCCCAAACCAAGCGTATGTCCAAGCTCATGCACAGCTTCCTTAGTGCTCCTCTCAACGAAAAGCTCAAAATTTGAAGGCGCATTGTAGAACTCTTGCCTAAGCCTCCACAAAGATATTATTGCAGCTTTTCCTGGGCATTCTGCCTCTCCGAAAACAAAATTTAGACTTGGAACAAAAAGATCAACATCTATTATCCCTAAAACTCGATCTATGTCTTTTGATTTTTCAGCGTAATCGCGTACTAAGCCTAAAATAATGTCTGAGCGGTATTGCCTTCTGAAAGGGTCGAAAGATTCCTGCGGCACTGGCAAGGTTTTATGAATTAGTTTAGATTCTGTCTCTGGAAAAGTCATTTTAAGGTTTTCTCGAACCCTTTCTATAACACGTGAATCCACGTGTCCAATGCGTAAAATTCCTATTTTCATCGCCTTGCACTAAACCTCAAAGGTTTCTCCAGGTTTAGGCGCCGTAGCATCTAACCCAACCTCGTTCTTTATCCATTTTGCAAAAAGTTCGCAGTTCCCCTCAGCCCCGTGGATAACGTAAACTTTTGCTTTTCCATCAATCTTTTTCACAGCTTCTTTAAGTTCCTTAGCACCGCAGTGGGATGAAAAATCAAAGTGTTCAACCTTCGCCTTAACCTTCCTCATTTTCCCGTCAATAACACATATGCCCTTTTCCAAAAGTTCCCTTCCAGGAGTGCCGGGAATCTGATAGCTAACAAGAAAAACCGCATTATGCGCTTTTTTCCCAATTTTTGACATGTAAAATGCCGCTGGGCCTCCTTTAAGCATACCAGCAGGCGTAATTATCACACACGGCGTTTTTGTTGCTCTCCTGCGGTCTCGCCAACCCTCAACCCAATTTGCAGAGTGAACAGCATCCATAAACATTTTTGGGTCCCTCAAAAAATGCGCATAGTTCATCATCACTCTGCTTGCCTCCCGCGCCATTCCATCAATGTAAACTGGATGCTCAAAATGGTAAGCAGAAAGCACGCACAAAAGTTCTTGGGATCTTCCAATGCTGAAAGAAGGCACTAAAACCGTGCCTCCTTTCTCAACAACATCAGTAACCTCCTCCACAAAGCGTTTCTCAAGCTCCGAACGCTCCGGATGATCTTCATTAGCATATGTGCTCTCCATTATAACCGCGTCCAAGTCGCCGTAATCCATTTTCGCGCCCTCCAAAAGCCGTGTGTCTATCAGATTGAAGTCGCCAGTGTAAAGAAGCCTTCTCCCTTCAGCCTCAACAAGCACTTGGGCACTTCCAGGAATATGCCCCGCGTTAAAAAGCTGCAAAGTCATGTCTCCAACAGTCTCTTTAACACCGAAGTCCAAGTGTCTAACGTTTCGCATCATGCTTCTTAGCTCAAGATACTCGTATGGAAGGTAATAACTGGAAAGGTGTATAAAGTCTGAAATCAACAGTTGGCTTAATTCTGCTGTCAGCTTATTCGTATAAGTTGGCTTTTTTCCTTGAATGTAAAAAACGGGAACAGCGCCTGAATGGTCTAGGTGGCTATGGCCTAAAATTATTGCATCAACCTCTTTAGGAGGAACATGCATCGGGAAACCTGGTTCATGGTTAAGCATAACGCCGTAGTCTAGCAAAACCTGCGTCTTCTCGGTTTTAACTGAGATGGCTGCTCTGCCAACCTCTTGGGTTCCGCCTAGAAATTTTATTTGCATTGGACTCATTTCTTTTCATCTGTTAACGCAGTAAACATTCGCAAACCTATTTTAAAAACGTATTGACTTTTCCGTTCGACCAACCCTAACAAGCCCCTTCTTAATAGCCCTCAATACCTCATCTAAATCCGTGGAAGCTTGAATTTCAGTATAAACCGACCATAATTCATCAACCCTATGGGCGTCGCTGCCGGCCACGCCGGGCAAACCCATTTTTTTAGCTAACTCTTCAGCTAAAACGTTAAACTGTTGGGCATTTCCACCATTTAAAACCTCAACAGCATCAAATTTATAATCCTTAGCCAAATCCCCTAAACCAAACTCTCTATAAGGATGAGCAACAATGACTAAGCCTCCAACACTTCGTGTAAAATCGATCACATTTTCCACAGTCCACGGCTCAGGTGGGACTTCCGCAACACCCAACAAGAGCAAGTCACCATCAACAGTGCTTACCTCAATTCCAGGAATTATAGTAACATCTTGATATGTGGAAGCTAGCTCTCGCACTTTATAATAACCTTTAACGGTGTTATGATCCGTTATGGCAACCGCGTTAATATATGGATGGGCCAAAAGCTGTTCAACTAGGGTTTTCGGGTGAATTGAAGAATCGTTTGAAAACAGCGTGTGAATGTGTAAGTCAGCTCGAATCAAGGCAAACCGCCCAAGTCTTTCTGCACAACTCTCCTTAAGAACGTCGACAGGGTTTTAACCCAATTTTCCTTAACATCGAAATATTTAAACTTAACGCCTTTAACTAAACAAGCTTTCCTACAAGCCTTCAAAACTTCATATCTCCAATTTTCATAGTCGTGCAGCAACACTACTACCTCATAGTCTCTTTGAGCTATGTAATTCGCCACTTGAGAAGCCACATACTCCAGTGTCTCCTTGTCTAAGGGAAGAACGCTTTCATGCTGTGAAAGGGGGTAAACCTCATCAATTTCTATTGGAACCACGCCAAAAGGAGCCTCATAAAAACAGACATGAACAGTATTTACACTTTCTCCTAGAGCTTTCTGAAGCGTCTTCGCCGCCTCTTTATATTCTCTCGATTTATGGAAAGGCTTAGTTCTGGTTTGAGGCATAAGCAGAAGAACCCCTGCATTTCTCGGATTTGAGTATCTTTCAGCCATTTTGGTTCTGTGGCGGACAACTTCTGGCCGAATAAGATCGAGGGAGTTGAAGAAGAAGAGGCCGCTCCGTTTCACTGTTGGACTGTGTTTTTCAATAAAAGCCTCATAATCCCTCAGCTTTTTTAAGGCTTGAAGCAGAGCTGGATGCCCATGCATTCTCAGTTCCAAGTGTTCCCAGAGTCTGCCTTCCTTTATAGCTTGTTTTATACGTCTTATCTCTGAAAGGCATGCGTAGAGGTTGTGCTCCGCTAGGAAAATTTGTCTTTCCTCTTTAGGCATTTCTGCAACATCCCTTGGAGTTTTGCTTAAACACCTTGGGCAACTGCATGGAAAATATTCAAGTTCTCCAAGTCTAACGGTTCCTGTTTCAGTCATGTAACGGTTCTCTCTGGCATATATCGCATAGGCTGCAGAGTCAAAAAGGTCGCATCCAAGGGCGGCAGCCAAAGAAAACATAAAGGGATGACCCGCCCCAAAAAGGTGGAGAGGTTTTTCGATGGGGAGGTTCATTTTTGCGGTCATAATCATGTCCACCAAAACGTCAAACCGGTAACGCTCCATAACTTCTGTTGGACTGCCTAAAGCGTAAATTTGGAAAGGAAGTTTCCCCATTTCAACAGCAGACTTTGCCACAAGATCTAAAAAGCGGCCTCCCTGAATAGGCCCAACCCAGAGGACATCCCTTCTAGTTTTAATTTTGAAGAATTCCATAGCTCTTCGCAATGTTTCGTTCACAGTTTGTTCAGCATGTTCCCTTGAAACTTCCCAGCCCGTAGGCCAGTCTAGAATTGTTGCTATGTCCGTTCCTATTTTTTCCTGATAAGCCACAATTTCATCCGGAGTTGCTTCTATGTCTCCATAAACGAGGATCTGGTATGCTCCAGAATCCGTCATTATCACTCCGTCAAAGCCTAGAAAATTGTGTATGCCCTTTTCTGCTGGCCGATTTTGGAAACGTTTCTTTAAAATGTATGCATTCGTTATAAGAGCCCCGAAGCCAAAGTTTTCTCGGATTTTCGAGGGAGGAATCGGCTGAACAACTGGATTTATCACAGGGAAGAGCAGAGGAGTTTCTACAGTTCCGCTTTTAGTCCGCAGCTTTCCAATTCTTGCCAGTAAATCTCTATCTTTTATTTCAAAGCTCATGGCTGGAATCTAAACAAAATCGGTTAAACATGCTTATAAGAATGTGGAGTCAAAACGTATAACTAGTA
>Ga0080004_1095739_pt1 | contig 53089 bp, 62 predicted proteins | sample WasSprMetagenome_FD_69207 | JGI IMG/M metagenome (GOLD analysis project Ga0080004, IMG submission 69207) | Sulfidic aquatic microbial communities from Washburn Spring, Yellowstone National Park, USA - WS (SPADES assembly) (version 2) | ecosystem: Environmental > Aquatic > Thermal springs > Hot...
ATAAAGGAACCGATATCCAAAGCGATCCATCATACACACAACACTACAACAAATCAAGACCGAACTCAAAAAATCCTGACCACCTGATAAAAAACCAACTACCACCAATCAGATATGAGCGTTAATTTTTAATGAATTTCATTTCTTTAAAATTGTTCAACCCCGAACCTACACTTGCTTAAAAGAAAAATATCAATTAAATGTTTAACAGGAATTTTGATTCCTTTGTATGCCACATAGAATATTACGCCATTTTCAGGCATGTTACATGAATCTTTGTTTGGCAAAATTTACAAATTGTTTTTAATTTCCTCTTCTTTTCTTTTGGTGATAGATTCAGCAACTCTATGGACCTTACTAAGACGAGAGGGTGCTCATGAGGAAAATCAGATCCAAAGATAACTTTTGATGGTCCTAATGTCTTTACTGCGCGATCTATAAAGAAGTAGGTATTTCCAGAAGTCTCTAGGTAAACATTATCATACTTTCCTGATAGCACTAAAGCCTTCTTCAAGCGATTTATATCTAAACGATAAATGCCTTCAATCTGTGGATTACCACTAATAGCTTTCTTATCCCTTCAATCCTTAACTTAAAGTATTTGTAGGATCTTGCTTCATTAAATCTATGGCATTTACTACATTATGGTCTTGAAAACTTAAATATCATCAGGAATGGTGTCGAACCTATCTTCTTTACTGCATGTTTAGAAGCCAGTTCAGCCTTTATAACCTCTATCACTATCTTTTCTCCTACCAAGTTTGCTATAGAACATGATTTTATCAAGAGAAGAGCTTCCTCTGTATTCACAAACTCTCCTTCAAAATAATTCGGTGAGATGTGCATCTCTATCTTTTCATCTCTTATAGTCTTTCCTATGAGACCCTTATCACAAATGTTAACTAGTTTTAACCCTTGCCATTCTATTATCCTTGCCACGTAGCACTTTTCTTTCTTCAAAACTATCACTTCGATTTCGTTGGCGACCTTGCACCACAAGCTTCACAGACCAAGAATTGTAATCTCTTGAGTTTATCAAAATGTGTATCAGGGCTTCCGCATACAGGGCAAATTACAAAGTCTTTTACATATCTATTGATCAAAACTGAAAAGGATTGAGGCTCCTTCCTCCCTATGAAGATGGCTCTTTCTCCATCCAAAGATACAGCCGTTGCCAACTCCTTAGCCAAAAACATCAATAGATGATCAGGGTCCCTTCTTAAAATGTGAGGAAAATCCATAAAGTTCCTGAAAATTGTCTTATTACCTACCCAAAAGATGTCAGGCCTTGGAAGTTCGAGCCTAACAAATTTACCCTCAGACTTTATCATATTTTGGCTGCTCTTCAACCTTTTCAGCATATCTTCGTATGATAGGGTCACTCCCACTCGCTCCTTAATTTAGTTCGATTAAGGAGTATATGAGTTTTGCATCATAAAAAGAATTTGTTTCTGAGAAGATTCTAATCGAAAAGTATTTTTGAATCAAGGTTTAAGAACGTTAAAATGTGGATGATAACTAAATATAAGAATAACTAAATATGAGACTAAGAGGTTCTGATTTATGAGTTTTTTGAAGAAGCTTAAGGAAAAGGTGACAAAACCCAAGGCTAACGTATCGTTAAACCTTAACAAGAACATGTTTACTTTAGGAGAAGACTTAGAAGGTGTTCTAATCGTGGCATCGGAAGAAGAATTTGACATAATGGAGATAAGAGTGGAATTTAAATGCATTGAGAGTAAGAAGAAAGGGAGATGGGAGTGGAATGAACAGACCCGCCGCCAAGAATGGAAGGAATTTTGGGAAACTGCTATATTACATTCTAAAGATGTAAAAATATCTGGTGAACTACATCTTACAGAAGGTTATAAGAAAGAGTTCCTATTTAAAACGAATATTCCAGCAGGCGCCCGAGAAAGTTATAAGAGTGTTGATGGGAGTGTTATTTGGTCTGTTAAAGGAGTTTTAGCCATAAAGGGACGCCCTGATGTTACTAGTGATATAGTCGAGGTTCAAGTGATAAAATCACCTGTAGCACCAACCGTTGTTAAAGAAATAGTTCGTGAGGTAGTTATGATTCCGTGTGCTTACTGTGGTAAATTAATGCCACAAACATCAACTTTGTGTCAATACTGTGGAGCACCAAGAAAGGCATGAATAGCAACAAAAATCACATTCTTACTTCATTAAAGAGAATTTGACGCTAAAGTAAATCATCCTTGTCCTTTTTTAATATATACTACAGTAGGCATCATATAATGATGATCATTATGGGCAGAATTAGTGTAATGATAGGACTATGGTTAGTCGGCTTCGTAATTGGCTTCATAGGCTTCATACTCTTTACCGCTCTTGCTCAAGCATTGATGAACCTTCTTCCATTTCTGGCTAGCATGGACAGCTACCTCTTAAGTGCTACTCTATCTGGGTTCGTGGGTTCCATAGTAACAATAATAGCTGTAACTGTCTGGAGCTATTCTTCAAAGAGCTACTAATACAATGACATAAGAATAGTAAACCCCAACTTTTATTCTTGCTAGAGAAGTTTTTTGAATAAAGTCTCAAGTCTTCTTAAGATCTCTTAAGACCTCTTCGATAACTCCCTCTTCTACATCTATATTGAAACTCTCCTTTAGCCTCGATTTGACCCTTTTAGCACTCATTCCTCTAAATTCATCAAGATTATTACAGACTATTCTCCTAATGCTATCCATAAAGTCCCAAGGGAATATAATTGATTTATGAAGAATTTCTTCAATATAATAGTCTGGCTTTATAGTACCTTTAGCATAAAATAATGCTAAAATTCTAATTTCATTAGGCTTTGACGGTGCAATGAATCTAATGGATTGAATACTCCTTTCATCAATTACGTCATCAACTAACAGGATCCTTTTTTCTGAAAGATTTATTTTTAGAAAGCTTAAACAAATTCGATTATCTTGCTTTAAGTCTAGGCTAACAATATCTTTACAGCCCATATAATCACAGAGCAATCTTGATATTGCCCATCCCCCTCTTGAAATCCCAATAATTACATCAGGTTCATATTCTGATTCTTTGATCTTCTTTGCTAAAATCTTACAAAGATTTTGCAACTTATTCCAATCAATTAATTTGTAATTGGATTTTTCTTCATTCATGTCTGATTATTTATGGTAAAGTGCTTCATAAAAGAGTTTAAAAGTTTTATTATACTTTTTTAAGAGCGTGGGAAGAGTTGAAGGAAGAAAGAGCAGAAATAGGAATAATAGGAGGTACTGGCGTTTATGATCCTGGTTTATTAGAAGGTTCAAAGGAAATAAAGGTTTACACCCCTTATGGCAAACCTTCTGATTTAATAACAATAGGTTTCTTCAAAGGAAGGAAGATAGCCTTCATTCCAAGGCATGCTAAAGGTCATCAGATACCTCCTCATAAAATAAACTTCAGAGCAAATATTTGGGCTTTAAAGCAACTTGGAGTAACGAGGATAATAGCCCCAGCTGCTGTAGGAAGCTTAAAAGAAGAGCTGAAGCCTGGAGATATAGTTATACCTGATCAATTCATAGATAGAGCCATAGGAAGAGCAAATTCTTTTTATGATGGTGGTCAGGTATGTCATATATCTACAGCTGACCCTTTCTGTCCAGAGCTAATTGAGATCGCCTTTAATACAGGGAAAGATCTGGGGCTACCCATTCATAAAGGTGGAACTTGTGTGGTAATTCAAGGACCAAGATTTTCAACGAAGGCTGAGTCTAAATTGTATAGAAGCTGGGGAGCAGATATAATCAACATGACCATGGTTCCTGAATGTGTATTGGCAAGAGAAGCCGAAATATGCTATGTAGCTATAGCAACGATAACTGATTATGATGTGTGGAAGGAAAGGCTTGTCAGCGTCGATGAAATAATAAAGACAATGAAAGAGAATGTCAACAAAACAAGAAAGCTCTTAGAAGCAATGATACCCAGAATTCCTAAGGAAAGAAATTGCATCTGTAAAGATGCGCTAAAGGATGCTATTCTCTAGAAATTAATCCATTATTTTTGACTGATTAAGTTTAATCAACCAAAAATAAGGTTTTTGCCTAATCCGTTGTTTACTATTAGATCGTAGTTGGAAATCTTTTATTGTGGTGGTGGGGGCGGGGGCAAATAAGTGAGAGGCGATGATATGCCTTTGCTTGTTAGAGCGATAACCCCTCCTACAATCTTAACTATTGCTGCTATTAATAGCAGATAAGAGCCTATGGCCAAGCCCCATGATAGTTGTACAATGCCATATTCTCCTATGCTCCCAGAATATGACCCAGTTATTGGGCTTGATGATATTTGATTCGCTATAGTCATGAGTTCTGCTGGAACTTCGCCACCAGCAAAGGATGGTATCATAGATGCAAGTAAAGCCATGAATAATACTATTATTATGACTGGAATAAGAAGAGCAATACCTCCTATAATGTATTTCCTTCCTAGCTGTCTTGAGGACTTCATGCCCATCAAGTCTAAGATACTCAATATTAACAGAGCAAGGATTATTATAAGGAATGGAATCTTCATTCCAAAGAATTGCACTAGACCATCCCCAAGAAGGTTTACTTGCACCCCCCTTATCCCGTCTATCACAAGCACATCTACATTACCATCTGTTGCAAAAGGTCCTGACTGAATGTTTACAGTTGTGAGGTACCATGGTAGAAATAGAGCTATAATCGCTAGAACAATGCTAACTATACCAAGGATTATACCTATGCTTGCTCTTGTCTTTAGATTTGCCCATAATCTTAATCCTTCTTTCCTATGGAGCTTCACTATGCCATAGACTTTCCAGATCACAAGTATGATTATTATCATAGAGAAGATGAGTAAGAAATTCGCGACTAGCCAGTTCATTATAAACCAATTTCCATCTACTGTAAATAGCCCTAACCCCCATGACGCAGGACTTTGCCACTTGCTTCCACTATACTTTGGACCCAAAGGACCGTTTCTTCCTCTTAATTCTTCAGCACCTCCCCCAGAGTTCCCCGTCTCCCTGCGAATTCAAGCCAACCTTGTGATCCTATCCCTACTTCACCTAACAATACGACTTTAAGATCTGGATCGTTCCAGTTTATTACCTTCCCATTGGCTCCAACTATGTCACTTTCCATCCCAAGATTACCTTGATATGCTCTAAAATAGTTCGCGTGAGATCCTTTGGCAACATAAACTTTAGGATGAGTACTATCAATTTTTTCTACATTGCCCCATAAGGTCTTCTCTCCGCTCTCATGTTGTGAATATGAGGCATATATGGGCTCTTCACTACTATTCAATATAATCTCGATGACTTCCCAATCCCCTTGATGATCGTTCAGAGGTCCGTTGTTAAAAGCGTAGAACAGCCAGTATTGGATTATGATATAGTTTTCACCGTTTGCCATGTCTGGCTTAACACGGGCATAAACAAAGTATCCATTTGCATCCTTCCATTGGTTATAGTTTTGGGAAATTTCCTCAAAGCTAAGACGGTTCTCTAAGAAGTAGTTGTCATTGATATTGGTATACATAGATATCTCAGCTATAGTCGGTGATGTATCTATTATAGTAATACTGTTTCCAACCTTTCTTTTTAGGATAGAGTTGGAAAGATGATACTCGATAGACGCTGGGTAAAATAGTTCTCCCTCTACGAATTGTAACGTTGGCAAATAGGTATTTGCTAGATTTGCTTCATGAGCATCGTCTAATCCATCGCCATCAGAATCTACCCCCCAGAACGTTGACTGGAGCAAAGACAAAGAGAAGGGAAAAGGACAAGAGAATGATTATTCTTTTGTAATTTTTCTCTGTTTTTACCATACTTACTCTTAACAACACAGATTCTTGTTTATAATAAACTTTGTGTTTCTTTAACAAATTTCCAGAAAGAACAATCTTCAAGATAAGCTCTTTATAATACTTTCATCCTATACAACTTTATAAAACTTATATCAAAATCTAAAAAGATCGCTAATAATAGTACTGATAACTTGGCAGTATCACTTTAAGTAAGCTTTTCCAAAGTCAAAGGCAAGCTTTCTTTCTTCGATTAAACCACAATCAACACATCTCACTTTCTGATCAATCCTGTTTACATTTCCTCCACAAAAGCTACATCTCGTATATATGACTCCGTTCTCATTGCCGTTTATAGAAAGATGAACTATAGCATTCTTATAGCTTGTAACCTTTGCCCTGATGATATCGCCAAGCCTACAAACGACCGCCTTTTCTTTTCCTTTCTTGATTTGTTTTTCAGGTTTTAAAATGAGCATTCCTGTGAAATTACTGGAGCTCCTCTCATCGTTTATATAGTAAATTTTTATATTGACAATATTGCTCTGTACAGCATCTACCTGTCCTACCACGCTATCTCCAACTTTAGGTATCCTAATCTTTTTTAAAGGCTCTACCTTGACTTCTTTTTTCTTCTTGTCATAATTCGCCAATCCTAGTTTTAATGCCCTGATCGAACTTCCATTCACATAAGTCCCTTCACTAGAGCTGAACTCCTCTATTACAGCAAGCTTGTCTCCTGGGACTACTCTCTTTAATTTTTCTGTAATAGAACGATGATTTGGCAAGATTGTAAGAATATTTAATGCCCGTTAATAAAAGTTTTAAATCCAAATACTTCTTTGAAATATATTCTTAAAATCTTTACCATCCATTATCCTGATAAGAGCTTCGGCTTGAAGAGCTGATAAGACTGACTTATCAAAACTTTCACCATTCATGGAAATTCTTGGGCAGGCTGTCTGTACAAAAGCATCTATTTTCTTTAGCTGGATCAAATTTTCATTGTTAACCTCGTGCAAGGCTATGAATAAAACCTTTTTACCACGCTTCTCTAACTCATCCTTAATCTTCCAAGCCCTCTCTAATCTCTTTTGTCCTTCCTTTAAACCTATAATTACTCCAATTGTGTTTGCATCTAAAGCTTTGTATACTGAAAGTATGGCTTTTTTTAATAGATGCGAAGCCATTGGTGTAACATCCAAAACCTCTTTATAATAAGGGTCTAGCATAAAAGTGGGCTTATTCGTGGCTAAAGCTATTCCTATAGCATGGAAAGTGCTCTGACCTAGAAAGGCAAAAGCTCTAACATTCTCTCTAATTTCAAAGGCTGTATGAAAATCACACCCAAATACTTGACCATTCCTCAGAAATCCTTTACCCTTGCCAACAAGTACTTTAACGCCTTCTTCCCTTAAGAAAGACCCAACTTTTTCGATTTTATGGATATGTGGAGCTATTGTGCAAAGTCCAATTATTTCATATTTTTTAAGCGTTGGTAGTGAGGTTTTTAAGACTTCATCAAACTCTACATCGTCTATTGCATCTATTAAAATTGTATTCTTGCCTATTCTTTCTAAAGCAATGTTATGACCTATGTGGAATGCTATGTTAGCTTCTAACCTTTCAGCTTCTTCATCGACAGTATCACATATACCATAGCAAGGATCAGCCACGGTTATTGTCGCTACGTTAAATAATTCTTGAATCTTAAAGGCAAGTTCCTGTACCTTTATCATGATACCTTCAGGCGCATTTAAAACAACAACCTTTGGATTTCTTTTTCTAATTTCTGAGAATATCTTCTCCTCATCTATCCAGATCATTCTTATTCACTTAAATAAGATTAAGAAATGAATTCTAATCAGACATTATTTCTCTTTGACCTCTATTATATTTTGCTTTAAGGGAATTTCTTTTATATAAGTAGGAATGGGCAATTTACTGGCTGCCATTTTTAGAGCTTCTTTCGCTGCTTGTAAATTCTCTTTTTTTATGCTTAATTCAAGAATTGTATTGTCAACTTCTACCCTTGCCGCAAGACCTATGGGTTTCCCAAAAGCCCTTCTCATGCCCTCTTGAAGCCTGTCAGCACCTGCTGTAGCTATCATCTTATTTTCTCTAAGCACTATATGAGGATAAATCTTGACAAGAAGATAGTAATTACCTTCTCCTATCTCTGCTAATTTCTTGTTCAAAGCAACTCTTGCAGCCTCAATGGCGTTATGCCTTATCTGAGCCCTTTCTTTAGCCCTTAATTCAAGTTTAAGGTCATAGTCTTGACTAGGATTACCAGTAGAAAATTTTGCTATTTTAGGCCTTGGAGCACCGGGTATAAACTCTCTCCTTGTATAAGGCATACCCTTTATCTCTTTGTAGTTTCTTCCCTTCATTTCCCCACCACATACTACCTTAAGGTTATAATTAAGTTTAGTCTTTGAAAACTTGACATTAATCTAATTTTTTAAACAATCACTCACTCCTGACTCTCCCATAGTTTTAGACGATCCATCTTTGCCTTTGTCCTAGCTCTTTGAAGCATATTATAAACAGTCTTATGAGCGCTTCCTGATGCAAGCATATCTATAGCATCCAAAGCCAATCTGACTTCATCCGCTCTTCCTATAATGCTGACCGTGTGGCCAAAGACCGAGATATAGACATCTGTTAACTCTTCTATTATCCTTCTTGATTTACCTCCTAAACCTATTATTCTTCCTTTTATACGCTCAAGGGAGTTTTGGGACTTTCCAACATAATCTCTCAAATCAATCACATGTAAAACCATTTCTTCATTTAAAAGCTTAAAGGCCCTTTGTGGAGAAAAGCCCCTACCTATCGCTGTTATTATGTCTATGGCTTTAAAGGGTTGTGATTGAGTAATGTCTCCCTTTGAATCTATCTTAACTTCTCCAGTCTTACTATCTATAGACAATAAAACATTACATCTCCGCTCTATTTCGCTCTTTACCGCTCCGTCTTTTCCAACCAAAACTCCTATGCGGTCCAATGATAGCCTTATACTCCTTTGAAAACTCAACTTTTGGTCACCTTTTTTATCAAATCCTCTATAGGTTCCACCTTTAAACCACGCTTAATGAAAAAGCGGTTTATATTATTAAGGTCTCTTATAAGAAATTCTTTTGAGAGAGGATGCCTCACATCTACAGCTGATCCAAAATCAAAAAGGATTAAGCTCTTCCCATGCTTGAATATATTATATTCAGACAAATCTGCATGAACCAAATTCGCATTATTATATAATTTATTTATCAAGTATATTATCTTTTTATAATCACTCTGCTTTACCTCAACTTCATTAAGAAGGGGGGCAGGTTCACCGTCATCGCCGATGAATTCCATCACCAATACATTTCTTCTTATAGCCAATGGCTTTGGGACCGGTATCCTTGCTTCATAAGCTGTTAAAAGGTTCTTGTATTCTTTTTGTGCCCAAATCATGATTAGATTGCTTGAGCCATGCTTGACATTTTCAAAGCGTGGATCCCCGATTATGTATGGCAACCTTTTTTTAAATTCAGCTGTGACAGTAAGATATATTTTGACTGCAACTGGGGAGCCATCGTCCTTCTCTCCCCAGTATACTCTTGCTTCTTTTCCTGAACTTACAACCCCGTTCAAATTTCTTAATATGCCTGAGTTCATAAGATAGTAAAGCGTCAATAAAGTAGGCTTATCAAAGACTTCCTCTACAACCGCTAAGTCGGATGAACGATCCTTTATGAGTATCCTATCTCTTTTCTCTATCATGCGTAGTTTACGCTCAAGTCGTTCTTTTTCTTTAATGTAGAGCCTAGAATCCTTTTCAGGCATAATATCATCCTTACTCAAGTAACATCTTACTCTGGGAGCTAGATTGCTTCTTCTCCATCATGTATTGCCTAATATAAATACTACTGGTACTATACATATCATTTTCTTCCTATTCTCTATCGAGTAAATTATAATGTCCCCTCACTTACTTCTTATGGTCAAGGCTGGTTATGAATTGGCTCCTTTATGAACTTCAAAGCCATCAAAAATCCAAATATGATCAAGATTGAGCATATAAGGAAAGTGTTTTTAAAACCTAAGACTTCAGCCAACCATCCTCCTAAAGCTGGGCCAATTACCCAGCCTAAGTACCAAATCATAGTATACATGCCCATGGCTGTTCCGCGCATTCCTGATGGTACAGTGTCAGCTATCAATGCTGAAGTAGTAGCACCTAAAGCTGACCACCCAACACCTTCCAAGACTTGAATTGGAAAGATTTCTAGAAAGGTTTTGGCTAATGAATAGAGTATAAATACAACAAAAAAGATAGCCATCGATGTTACTAAAATGGGTTTTCTACCTATCTTGTCAGAGAATTTCCCAAAAATTGGAGCAGCGATTACTCCAGATAATGAGCCAAATGTGAATATCAATCCGATCTGTGAAGTTGATGCGCCAAGATCTTTGATATAAAGAGCAAGAATAGAATAGACGATCCCAGAGCAGACCATCAAAGGGAAGATGGATAAATAAATGAGGTACAGGCGCCTTTTATAAGCCAAGATTATCTCCTTTTGGTCCTTTTTGTTAAAGGGTTTTATTAATTGTTATGCTTGGGGAGATCTAAAATAACATCAACATTCTCTTCGCATTCTTAAAAGATATAAAAAATTGTTCTAAACTTATCAGACAAATTACTTTATAATTCCTTTGGTAGATAGTTATTAGCCTTTAACCAGTCTACTTGCGCCAATGTATATCTCCAAAGCACATCACATCTCTCATCGCTCCTGAATTCCCATGGCGCAACCAAAACCACATCATTTTCTCTTACCCATATCCTTCGCTTTATTTTCCCTCTAATCCTTCCTAATCTTACCTTTCCATCAGTGCACTTCACCATGAGATGATCGCTACCCAAAAGCTTTACTACTCTTCCTAATAATTCACCTTTATCCGGTAACACCAAATCCTTTAGTTCTTCTTCACTCAAAACTTTTCTTTTCCCCGTTTCTTATCACCCTAAGAATTTTAATCTAACCAATGAATATTCCATAATCAAGGATTTATCCTTACCGTTTTTATATGGCTCTTTGATGAATATTTAGCCAAAGATTATCATTCCGAAGATTCAACTTCAAAGTCAAAGGCAGATGTTGCTTTTGATACAGTTCCTAATAATTCGATGAGCATGTTTCCTAAGTAAACTTTATCCACCCATGATAATTTTGGCTTGAACTTCACCTTGAACGATACTTCTTGTTCCAACCCGCGTTCACTAATCGATGCTTTTAAAACTAATCATATTCTTAAACTTGTAGGTTTTAACAATTCGACCTTAAAATTTTTAATTTGTTTTCTCTTCTCAAAACAGATGATACTTAGCAACTCAGAAATTCATAAGTACATAAAAGAGAAAAAGTTAGTGATAGATCCTTTTAATGAAGATACAGTGCGTGAGAATGGTATAGACTTAAGGTTTGGAAGTGAAATAGCTAGACTAAAAAGGAGTAATACAATTTTCGATCCTCATGATAAAAATGAATATGAAAAATTCTTTGAGAAAGAGGTTAAAGAATCTTTCATAATAAATCCTTATGAAAGAGTTCTTGTTTGTACACTTGAGTACATAGAATTAAGGGGAGATCTAGTGGGACTTGTGAATCTTAGAAGTTCTTATGCAAGAATTGGCTTAAGCTTACCTCCTACAATAGTTGATACAGGCTTTAAAGGGCAACTAACTCTACAAATCATAGGAGGATCTTTTCCAATAAGGCTATATGCAGGAGATAGGTTTTGTCATATTGTATTGGCAAGACTAATATCAGATTCTATCAGCTATAAGGGGGTCTATTTAGGTCAAAAGGGAGTAACGTATCCAAAGTTTTAAATTAAAATAATTTATAAGTTGAGACTATGAGCTCAAAAAGCACCAAAGAAGGTATAGCTATCAGTAGAAAGAGAGAAATCAAAAAGCTTCTCAAAGAGCTAGGTACGAGAATATATTCAGAAATGGATAAAGGCATCTTTCCTGAGATAAGTTTTCCAAGCAGGTCTGTAAGAAATATTGTTTATGATGAAAAAATAAAGCAATACATCCTCGGCAAAGCTTCTGTAAAAAGATCGACTTATAACATAAAGCATATTCGCCCTTTTACACAATTGATTTGGTTGGCTTTTTTTGCAAACAAGTTGGTGGAGCAAGGAAAGACGAGCACTCTCAGAGATGTTTTCTACTCTGCTCAAGCCTATGATATTGATTTTATAGATCAAGCAGAATCTGATGAAATAATAACAGATTTAGAAGCATTACTCTCTAAAGCAAGAGAGGACTTTAACATCTATCCTGAAGAGCGCTCAGCCATATTTGGCGACCTTACCATAGAGTATACTGTGCCAGGATATGAAGGGAAAAGATTGAACTTAGCTTCTCATCCAGATGGTTACTTAATTGGACCGAGCTTAAGTACTGCTAACTTTATAGATACGTCTGCTGAAATGGTCCTGGCTGTTGAAAAAGGAGGCTTGTTCACTAGGTTTGTCGAAGAAAAGGTGCACAATAGGTATAAAGCTTTGATAATAGATACGGCAGGTCAGCCCCCGAGGTCTACAAGATATATGCTAAGAAGGTTGAATCAAGAACTGGGATTACCAGTCTATATCTTGACGGATGGGGATGTTTATGGAGAGCATATAGCCATGGTAATCATTTCTGGATCTGCGAATGCTGCTCATTTGAGAGAGTTGACAGTACCATCTGCTAAGTGGATAGGTGTATGGGGTAGTGATATAAGAAAGTACAAGCTTCCTAGCGATCCCCTTACAGATATGGATGTAAAGCGCATCTACGAACTTAAGAAAGACCCAAGATATAAAGGAGGGATATGGCAAAGAGAATTGGATGTCTTCTTAAAGATAAAGAAGAAGAGTGAACTTGAAGCCTTTGCCAAATATGGCTTGACAACTATAACTGATAAATACCTACCAGAAAAGTTGGAAATTGCTAAAAGTTTATGAATTTTTAAGCATTATTGAGCACATATTCCTGATCCTTCTCTTCTTCAATTAATCTTCAACGATTCAACAATTTTAAAAAGGAATACAGAAATCTACGAAGATGATAAAACTCAAATATAATTTAACGATAACTAGGTAAGATAACACAAGCACGTTGATATAAGAGTTCAAGCCAAGAAGTACTGAAGTTGAAAATATCTGGCTAAAATCTTCGAATGAATAGTCAAAGGGAGAGATAAGAAGATCATAAGAATATTTGTGAATAACCATCCCATCATAAATAAGAGTGGTCATTGCTACAACTTAGTATTAATAAAAAATCGAGAAAAATCTTTAGATTTATTTCCTTGACTTTATGTATAGAACAAGGCTCTTTTTGAGCGTAGTTGAATAAATGGCTAGTCTTGCTATTTTTAAAGTCACTATCTTTGGGCTGACTGGTTTATTCCTCTTACTAAAACGGTCGAAACTCTCTTATTGTTAATGTAATTATCCTTAACATCGGGCTACATAAGGATAAAAGTTAAAAGTAAGAGTGCAAAGTGGTATATAAGAGAATTGGCAAAAGCAAGAACTACCGAAAGAATTGATGTTTTCATCCGTCTTATAGGTCTTTTATTCCTAATTCTAGGTTTATCTATAGCATACTTTACAGCAACGACTTCTCTTATCCCTCAAATATCGCCTATATACTACTTTATTTCAATCCTATTCATCGTATCTGGCTTGGTTGCTTTAATTTCAAAACTGGATTAAGCAAGTAATTTAACATTATTCCCAGCTGGTGGAGTCAGCTACCAACATCAAGAGTTTTGAAGATAAGTTCATTAGGGACCGGTTCCCTCTTATACCTACTTATAGCCTTTATTATCAAATATGCTATTTCATTATTACTAGTCTATACTACTGATTATTCATTCCTCATGAATCCACCAAAAGATAGGCCATACCCAGAACAATGGCCATAGACCAAACCACCATATAGAATAAGGAGCACTAGGCCCTATATTAAATGTAAAAGCGCACTTTTTGCATTTGATCGTTCTATATCCTATAAGCTCTAACTCCTTAGATGTGCACTTTGGACAGCATAGGTCTTTGATGGATTCTAATGTTATAGGAGGTAAGAAGTATCTATATCTTAAAATGTTATATACCATTAAAAAGATAAAGATAGTCATCAAGCTGAATATAACTAGGAAAAATATTATGAATATAGCTTCTAACATTTCCATCTCCTTCTTAATAAAAGTTGCTTAATTAATTTAAGTAGAGCGATAAAAGGAATTTAAGGGTTGCTCGATTATCTTTTTATGGGTATGTACCAAATATGTGGATATTCTAGCTTGTAATAATCTACAAATAATTCTTTTGATGGTGAAACATTCATTTTTGGCTCCAAAATGTAAAGAAGATTAATATCCTTCTCAAAGCTATGATAGGTGAACATTATATTCTTTTGATAAAAACGAAGGAGAAGACATGTCCACAAAACTACACTTCAGGCAAAAATAGTTAAAAATTAAGAATTTTTGTGTTTAAATCTAATTCGGTTTGATCGTTATGGCTCGCACATTGATAATTATACCTAGAATGTATGGGAAGAGCGAGTTTAGAGAAGCCATATCATATGTTCCTGCTGATTATGACATCAAATCTGAAGAGTTTTGGAGCTATGTAGCTGATAAATTAAAGGTCTTTCAAGGTCGTATTAAGAAGGTCTTTCGAGAATCACTTTCAAAAGATACAAAGGAAGCTTTAAAAGCTGTGAGTGGGGATGAAGAGCGAGGCTACTCTCTGATAATAAGCCTTCTCGAACAGGGGGCTGAGCTAAAGCCAACAGAAGATCCTATCCTGGTGGCTGAAACTGAGTCTTGGCTCAAGATGATAAGAGACTCACCAAGCAATACATTGTTAGAGCTCTATGAGCAGAGCCTTATGGAACGAAATCAACATGTATCAAATATTATAGACAAATCTTTGAGTGAGGATGAGGTTGGTCTATTACTTATCGACTCAAGGCGTAAACTAGAGCTACCCAAAGATATACGCGTTATCAAGGTCTGCCCCTTCGATCCAGCTGATTATTTGAATGCAGAGATTGTCAAAGCAAGGTTGAAGGGTAAAGATGACAATACTAAAAGATAGAAACCGAGTGTAATGTTAAGAAAAACTGAAATATTTTTTCATTATTATCTTAACATCATCTGATTATAAAAACCTTGAGAAGCATCATAAAATTTATGCTAATTAAAGGTTAGCTCTCTAAAAAATAATAGGACAAACTCATCGTAATAGGTAATTTTTGGTTGGGGATGGATAAAAAGTCTCTAGACACTTTTATTAACCTCTTTAAAAAATGGCATAAAGTATGGGTGGCAAGATAAGAATCGCTCTTATTGGGATAGGTAATTGTGCATGTAGTTTAGTTCAGGGAATAAGTTACTACAGTGAAAACGACTTTAAGAACGGTCTTTGGCATAGGTTGATAGGAAATTATAGAGTCAGTGATTTAGAAGTAGTCGAAGCCTTTGACATAGACGCCAAGAAGATAGGCTTGGACCTTTCTGAAGCAATATTCTCAAAGCCTAACGTGGCAAAAAAGTACTTTGATGTTAATCCCTTAAATGTGAAGGTTAAGAGAGGTTTCTTATTTGACGATCTCCCACATAATTTAAGAAATTCTTTTGATGTTGAGAATGGCGAACCCTATGATATGGTGGATGTATTGAAAGGTAGCAAAGTGGATGTATTGGTGAATCTAATATCATCAGGCTTAGATAAGACATCAAGATTCTATGCTGAAGTTGCCATCGAGTCGGGATGTTGCTTTATCAATGCAACACCATCTTTAATAGCTTCTGATGAGAGCATTGTAAAAAATTTCGAAAAAGAGAATTTAGTTGTAGTCGGGGACGATCTTATGAGCCAGTTTGGAGGAACAGTCTTTCATAAAGGCATCCTCGAATTCATGCATAATAGAGGAATAAGAGTCGTGAAAAGTTATCAATTGGATGTTGGAGGAGGAGTTGAGACCTTAAATACTTTAAACGAAGATGTGAGATTCATGAAAAGAAGCATGAAGACAAAAGCCATATCCATCGAACTGCCTTACGAATTTGAAACTGTAGCGGGGACTACTGATTATGTTGATTATATGCAAAATGATAGGACTAGCTATTACTGGATACAGGGAGAAGGCTTTTTAGGCTCATCTGTAAGGTTCGATATATATCTGCGCACATCCGATGGCCCTAATGCTGGAAACGTCTTACTCGATGTGATAAGAGCAGTAAAAGTAGCAAAAGATGAAGGCTATTTTGGTGCACCTCTGGATATTTGTGGCTATGGTTTCAAACATCCCCCGAAGATCGTAAAGCTAAAAGATGCTTATCAGAACTTTGTTTCGAGATATGTAAAATTCTCATAAGGTTTATTTATAGCATTATAATGGAAATATCTGAGCGATAGTATTATAAGTTAGGAGGATAAATTAAAACCATGGCAAGTCAAAGTTGGGCAGAGATTATTAGAGAGAGAAAAAAGTCATTAGAGGCTATGGCACCGAAGGATCGACTTGGCTATGTAGAAGGGTGTATTCAATCTCTTTTAGCAATAAGTCAAAGTATTAACGGTTGGATGCAATGGTTATCAAACCCTATGAAAATGAGTAAATTTAATGAAGAAGAGCTTAAGACCTTCTTTGATAAGTTAAAACAATTTGCTGTAGATTTTCTTGATTTCGATCAAAAGGTTACTGAAAAAGACGAAAGGGAAAGAGAAAAAGAGAGGCCAAGAATAGAGCACTTTAAATAAAGAAATTAGTCTATGATGATCTTCACTGAGAAGTTTTATTAATAGCTACTATCATGCGTAACTTCTACTTATACTTTGAAGTCCTTCCATTACCTGCAAAATTGGTTTTTGGGATAATCTGTTGGCTATATCTTACATCCATCGAACAATATCCTAGTTGCTTTATTAGTTACTTTGTAACTTGTAAATTGGGTTTGTTATGTCGTTCGAAGAAGCCAAGGTTATCAGGGATAGAGCTGAAGCCTTTCTTAATAATGCTGAGAGGTTCATCGAAGAAAATGTTTGGGACCTAACTGCTTGTAATATAGAACAGTATTGTCAACTTATGCTTAGGTACAAACTGCTTATAAAGACAGGCACTTATCCTAGGACTCGCTAGATCATAAGGCTTACTCGCGAACTCTCTAAGATATCCCAAGGTCTTGAGGTTCTCTTAGAGGGTATTAATATAGTGTACTTGACTAAGATTGAGGACGCATACATAGGCGCCAAATATTTACCTAGGCGTTACGAGAAAAATGAAGTCAAGACTATGCTAGATTTCGTTAAAGAGGCGTTCAAAAAGTTGTCGAGAGAGTTTGAAGTGTATATAGAATCTGGCAGAAAAGCGTTAGAACAGCTTAAAAAATATACGGAGATAGGAAGGGAGGTTAAAAGAATTGTTAATGAGGTTTTAGGCGATGTTAAGGTCTACGTATTTGGTTCGGTTGTTGAAGGTAGATATACAGCCATGGGTGACATAGATATGCTCATAGTTGTCAACAATATGGATAGGAAAGAAATTTACAAGGTAAAGGCCATAATATATAAAAACATTGATGCACCAATAGAGCTTCATGTAGCGTCTAACGATGAGTTTGAAAATTGGTATAAAAGATTTATACATAAGTTAGAAGAAGTAGTTTGATGCTTTTATATTACCAAAATACAAAAACTTTTGGTACTTATGGAGCTAAAATTCTCAAGAATTATTAAAAAATTCAATAGTAGAAAATACACATTAGATTTTTACAGATTCTTTTTTTGGCCTTGTAAAGTAAAGGGAATTTAGTTTCAAATATGAGATAAGAATGCTTTTAAATTTGGAGCTTCTTAGCATTTTTGGCTTAGGTTGAGTGAAAAAATAAAACAGAAGGTTTTGAGACTTCTTCGTGAAGATGAAGAGTTTAGATACGCAGTAGCAGGCATGATAGGTTTAGATGAAATTTTAAAGCGATTAGATGCTCATGACCAAAAGTTTGCAGAAATCATCAAAAGATTAGAAGTTCACGATGAGAAGTTTGCTGAGATAGTTAAGCGATTAGATGCTCATGACCAAAAGTTTGCAGAAATCATCAAAAGATTAGAAGTTCACGATGAGAAGTTTGCTGAGATAGTTAAGCGATTAGATGCTCATGACGAAGAGTTAGTGAGGCTTAGAAAGGATATGCTTCTTGGTTTTGAGCGTATGGATAGGCATTTAAGTGCTTTAGGTGCAAGGTGGGGCTTGATGGCTGAGGAAGCTTTCAGAGAAGGCTTAAAGGCCCTGATAGAGAAGGAATTTGGCTACAGAGTTGAGAGATGGGTTAAATTTGATGAAGAAGGTTTTGTTTTTGGCTACCCGAGCCAAATAGAGATCGATGTAGCTATCCGTAACAAAAAAGCGATTTTAGTGGAAATTAAATCCCAAGCAACAGCCCCAGATGTGTATACACTAAAAAGGAAAGCAGAATTCTACAAATCAAGAGAAAAAAGGGAACCTTCGAAACTACTTATAGTGACACCCTATGCTGAAGAAAAGGCTCTAGAAGCTGCAAAGCATTTAGGTATAGAAATATATACAAAAATTTAAAGATTAAAAAGGCTGCTGCCTAACAGTTGAAGATCCGAACGATGAAGGCGAAAAGAAAAAGGTTTAAGCGATGGTCCAATAACCTTTAAAGCTCTTTAAGAGAAATTCGAAAAATCCAATAGCTTACATCCTCATGTGATACTTTCTTTCCATGCTCCTCAATCCTCTTATAAACTATCTTACAATAGCTTACATCATCATGTGATACACAACAAATTAACATAGCTTCTGGTGTTAACTTTGATTGGGTGCAACCCTTTAATACTTTCCAATAAGCCTCGCCAAAAGCTTCATCATGTTTCCAATCACAAAATTTTGATTTACTGGCTAAAGGTTGTTGATGCATAGACCCAATCCTAATCTATCCTTCTGAGCACATATTTTTTACTTTTGACATTGCCATCCTGACCTTTATAGACTTGAAAATCCAGTTATATTTTTAGCATGGTGTTACTTTTGTTCGCTGTTATATTTTTTAGATGCCTGGCTATTTTAAGTCCAGCGACTCTGTTTAACAGTTCTTCGTCAGCCGTATAGAAAAAGGTTTTCAAGAGATTGGCTAATGCCAAGTAACTTGCATCATATACTGTTATGTTATATTTGGATTAGAATAAATAATATAAAAGATTAAAAGATATGGTGTTTATTGGCAGCCTTTTGACTTTAATTCAGCTAAAGCGTTACAAAAATCTCCGTAATACTCATATCGTAATGAGTATTTGTGACGAGTATTAATAAATTTCCATTAAGTATTAACCATACAATTTAAGGTGTGCAGTAACTCATTTTTGAACCTCTCTTCGCTGAATTTTAAGGCTGTAGCCCTCATCTCTTTTCTAGCAGATGAATCCTTACTAAGAGCATTTCTGATCTTTTCGACAGCCTCTCCAGCGTTAATGAATAAATTATCAAAATCAACAAATTCGGGAGGGGCACCCGAATTATGGGCAACAGGTATTGCTCCAGCAGCCATACCTTCTACAATTACAATCCCAAAAGATTCGTATGGTGTGGGATGAAATAGAACTTTAGACTTCTGCAAAAAATCACGCTTAATGGAATTGGAAACCTTACCCAAATGAATAAAATTGTCTTTTAATCCAGCGTTATTGAACTTTTGTCTTATCCAATTAACAATACGTTGTCCTCTATTATCTGCATCACCTATAAGAACGAACTTAGCTTCAGGTACTTTAGGTCCGACAACTCCTATAAGGTCGAAACGCTTTTCTGGAACCACTCTTCCTATACTCACAACTAGATTTTCTTTTTGTTTATCATCAGAGTAAAGATGGGTTGGTACTGGAGGGTAGATTACTATGCTATCTTTGTTAAAATGATGTTTTATGTATTTTTGTGTAGCTATGCTATTGCTAATGAATCTATGATATTTTATACTAAACTTGCCAAAGAGCTTTCTACAAGGCCATGTGATGCCATTTCCTATCGTGCCAACCATAGTCCCTAAAAGATGTCTTCCATATGTAACAGAGAAACTGCATCCTTTGCTAAATCTAGCAAGTTCACCGGTTGGAGGTTGGGCGTAAACAACATCTCCAAAGAAGGGCAAATCACAACTCCAAGAAGTGAAGATTAAATCATAAGCTCCCTTAACAAACATTGGATAAAATATGAAGAAAGGCACTATGGCATACCTTACTGCTATCCAAGAAATATTATGGAAGCGATTCAGAAATACGCTAGTGGAGAAATTAGTCACATCAAATCTTTGTTTTAACACCTGATAAATCTTAAAGTACACGTATTCTCCACCTGTATTAGGCGGGATACAACAGGAATGCATTAGAAGAATCTTCACTTTTCACACCATACAACTATATGATAAAATAATTCTAAAATTCATATGTGCCTTTACTCTACTATAAGTGTTTTAAAATTTTAGTCTTCCTAAAGGTTATCTACCTTTAGATAGTAAACAGACTAGTGATTAAATGAGAATCAAGCTCGTCTCTCCCACCTTTGGCGGGACATCAGGGATTGGTAGACATGTCGAAGCTCTCTCAGAGAAGTTGATGGAGAGGAGATATAATGTCTCCATTATATCCACAAAAAACACGCCATACATTCCCATTAAGAACCTTAAGAATCCGAGTTGGGCTTTATTTGCATGCCTAAAAAGAGAAAAAGCGGATATAATTCACGCCCATAACTTGCCAAGCATGATCCCAACAAGGACTATGAAAGGTAAAAAAGTGCTATCCATTCATGGTTACTATTCATCGCAAATCGAGCTTTTACATGGTAAAGTTATAGGAAGAATGATGAAGTTTTATGAGAAGATAGCTTTGCACTGGGCAAATCGAATTACTTGCATAAGTAAAGATACTGCAGATATTTATAGAAAGATGGGCTTTAGTGTTGATTATGTCCCAAATGCTGTTGACACATCAAGAATTGAAGAAATATGTAAAAATGTAGAGAAAAAGCCGAAAAGAGTGGCATATGTAGGGAGGAAGACGAAAGAAAAGGGATACGATGTCTTGGTGAAGGCTTTTAAGTTATCTCCAAACTACGAACTCATAACAGTTTATGGTAGACCTTGGAAAGAGGTTATAAGGCTCATAGCCTCATCAGAATTGTTGGTTGTGCCTAGCCTTATTGAAGGTTTGCCCACAGTAATTCTAGAAGCCTTTGCTTCTGGTACCGCGGTCATAGCATCAAGAATAGGAGGGATTACAGAACTAATTGATGACGGAGTGAATGGTTTCTTGTTTAAGGCGGGCGATTATCTTGAACTCTCAAGATTAATAAATCAATTATTGCAAGACAAAGAACTTCTCAAATCTATAACCATTAAAGCAAAGGAAAAGGTGAAAAGACAGTATGATTGGAAGCACGTTATTGATAAATACTTGAAAATATATGAAGAGTGTTTGGGCAAAAACTAATTTACCTTTTAAGCAGAATGTGATATGGTAAGTTAATGGTCTTGTTCAGAGTACTTTACTTGGCTGTAGACTGGGATGGTAATATGGAAAAAGATGCAGTAGGTGGAGGGGTTGTAAGATTCTTTAGGGTAGTTGATGAGTTCGTAAAGAGGGGAATCGAAGTTCATCTAGTAGTTGGCGATAAACAAAGAGTTCCCTCAAGATACACAGCACTTCATATTATCCGGTTGAGGAAACATAGACCTAAGCGTTTTTGGTACTATCTTTGTGCTTTCAGAATAGTTTTGAAAACCCTCCGTCTCGATCGAAAATACGAATATAATGCTCTCATTATTCCTGGCACTCACAGACTTAATGACATCGCTTCGTATATACTTAAACTTGTGTCTAAGAAGCCATTGGTAATGACTTACCATCACCTCACTTCAGATGAGCTTGCACGAAAGAAACCTCACAAAATAAGCCCCTTTAGGTGGTTCGATCTAATCATGTTTAAGAAATCGCTACACAAAGCGAGCCTAGTGATTACTGTATCCACATTCTCTAGCCAGCAACTTCTTAGTTTAGGAATAGAAGGGAGGAAGATTAGAATCTGTGGAGTGGGAATTGATTGGCATGATTTGCAAAAATATCCTGAACAAAAGAAGATTTACGATGCATGTTTTGTAGGACGGATGGCAGAAGAAAAAGGCATCTTCGATCTACCAATTATATGGTCAAAAGTTACCGAGAAATTTCCAGATTCCAAGCTTGTTTTTATTGGCATAACAACTTTACTAGCAAATACTTGGTTTGCCAAGATTAAATCGACAGGAGTCAAAAGGAACATAATATACATGGGTAGCGTCGATTCCAAAACACTTTACGAGACCATGAGTAAAAGTAAAATCTTCGTTTTTCCGAGCCATGTAGAAGGCTGGGGCATAGCTGTGGCCGAAGCTATGAGTCTAGGTCTTCCTGTAGTAGCGTGGGATATACCAACAATAAGGGAGGTATTCGGTGGCTCTGTTGGTGTAAGGTTGGTACCTATGTTTGACTATCAACAATTTGCTACTGAAGTTCAAGAGCTCATAAAAAATGATGGGATAAGACAGAAACTGGGTGAAGCTAATAGAGAATATGCCAAAAAATTCACATGGAGTCAAGTCATAGATAAGGAACTCGAAGCGTTAAAAGAAGTAGTAAAATAAAAATTCAAACACCTAAAAGTTCTAACCACGCTCCGAAAGCTCTCAACATCAATCTCCAAACTTCTATCATACTCAACTTAATCCGAACCTTGAATGAGATGTCTCTATTGAGCATATTATGTTTATAAATGAAGTATAAAGCAAAATGAAAAATGGTTACAGGGAAGATAATGCACAAAGATGCAAACTTTAATCTTAATGGAAATACCGTAATAGGGTATCCTTTACGTTTGCAATGAATTCTGGATCTACCATACTTTATGTTCATCTTCCTGAACCTGTTTGGTGTCTCTAAATGCTTTGAAAAATTGTTAATATACGCTAACTTATAATTTGATGATAATAACCTGTAGCTTATGGTCCAGTCCTCTAGAGCCAGTCGCATATCGTGATCAAAGCCTCCAACTTTCTCTAAAGCCCTGCGTCTAAACATGGTTACAGCTGTGTGAAGAGATTCTGGTTCATATCTTGGATAAGAAGGTGCATTCTTATGAAGGGTTATAGAAAGATTGCGCATCATCCATAAGCTCACGATATCCTTGCCATGGCATATAGGCTCAAGCTTTCCTGCCAAAGCACCTAAAGCCTTATCCTTCTCCATGATGTTCATGGCAATTTGAATAAAATCCTCTTTAAGTATAACATCAGAATCAACAAATAATACATAATCGCCGGAAGCAGCTCTCCATCCAATATCTCTTGCATAGCCCAAACCCTTTCCTTCATCACTTAGTATTAAGTTAACCTTGAATTTTCTTGCAATGCTTAGAGTATCATCGGTTGAGCCTCCATCAACTATTATAACCTCTTTAGGCTTAAATTCGCTTCTGATTATAGCGTCTAAGCAATAATTCAGCGTTCTAGCAGAGTTCTTGGTTAAGACTACAACGGAAACTAATGGATATGTATCCAATCTAAACGACTTTATCTTGATCGATACTTAACTTTTTATTTAAGTAAAATATGCGTCTAGTATAAGGATGCATATTTTTGAATTTATGATAACTATTTTAACTTCAATTCTATAAAACAATAAAGAATTGTGAGCCTAGTTGAATTATTCAAGAATATTGGTAACTGGAGGAGCAGGCTTCATTGGAAGTCATATAGTGGATAGGCTCCTTCAAGAAGGCTTTGAAGTAATAGTTTTAGATAATTTATCTACAGGTAGAATTACTAACGTAAAGCATCATTTAAAGAATAAAAGGTTTAAGATGATAAAAGGAGATGTAAGAGAAGAAAAAATTTTGAGAAAAGCATTAAAAGGGGTAGAAGCTGTTATTCATGAAGCAGCCATTAGTAGCGTAGAAGAATCTATTAAGAATCCGATTAAAACAAATGATATCAACCTAAATGGTACTTTGAATTTATTGAATTTGAGTGTAAAAGAAGGAGTGAAACGCTTTGTATTCGCTTCATCAGCATCTGTCTATGGAGATTTGAGTCCTCCTCTAAGAGAAGATTCCCAACCTAAGCCCATGTCTCCTTATGCAGTCTCTAAGCTTTCTGGTGAATATTATTGTAAAATCTTTCATAAGATTTATGGATTAGAAACTATATGTTTGAGATACTTTAATGTTTATGGACCGAGGCAAAGAAATAACCAATATAGTAGTGTAATAATGAATTTTATCAATAGCATAAAGAAGAATAAACCCTTAGTAATATTTGGCGATGGTTTACAAACAAGAGATTTCATTTACATTAGTGATGTTGTAGAAGCAAGCATCATAGCTTTAAAGAGTAAAGAAGGGGTTGGAGAAGTCTTTAACATAGCAACAGGAAAGCCTATCACTATTAATGAATTAGCTCAAATCATAATCGAGCTTAGTGAAAAGAATAATCTTATACCTATTCATGCTGAACCAAGAAAAGGAGATATAAGGCATAGTTATGCAAATATAGAAAAAGCAGAAAGAATCTTGAAATTTAAGGCAAAGGTATCGCTAGAGGAAGGATTGAAAAGTGTAATAACATCTGAAAACCTAATTCTTTAATAATTAAAGAAACTTGTCATAGAAACCTTGATTCGTTTATGTCCGTTCAAAATAATTAAAAGAAAGTTTTTTAAACCATACAAAAGTAATTTCATAAGTCCGAGAATAAAAGGGCTTAATAGTTGAACCTGCCAAATACCCTGCCTTAGGAAAAAATTTACTTAAGAGAGTAATTTGGGCATTAAAGCATAAAATATCCTTGAGCATGTAAAAGCGTAGCTCTACTAACAGACTTTAAACTTAGGGGCATACTCGACGATCTTATGGACTTTCTGACACTCTTGTCAAAAAACAAACCAATGTGATGCCCTAATAACAGAGGACAAATACACAAAGCATCAAAGAGAAATATTGAGATTGTAATAACGAGAAAAATCCAAATATAAGCTGATCCTTTGACAATACTTCAACTACAGGTTCAGATGCATATTCCTAGCATTCATTAATTACTCTTTTGATTCTTCAATACTGGATTTTTTAGAGCGCCATAATTTAGGATAAGTTCCAGGCTTCATTATTACGCGCTTTGTTGAAAAGGCTATGCCTTTGCTAGCATCTTCTATCTCCTTCGTTGACATCAAAGCCTCTCCTATTGCTACTAGCTCTTTTTTCAAAGTGTAAATACAAACAATGTCTCCTTTTACAATATCCGATGATAATTGTAATATTCCAGGAATTGCTAACTTTGCTCCATGGCATATTGCATCGACTGCAGAGTCACGAATTACTACTGATTTGACAGAGGATATTGCGAACTCTATAGGCTTTATCAATTTTCTAATCTTATCCTCCTTTTTATCCTCCTTCCACTCGTAAACAGCATCCAATAAATCATGAAGCCTTACAAATCCATTCGATTCGCTTAGATTGCTAACTCTAGTCCTTCTTAGCTCTACCATAGTGGCACCACAGCCTAAAACTTCTCCAATATCATAGATGAGCTTTCTCACATAAGTCCCAGCCTGACAAAGAACTCTTAAAAGGATAAGCTTACCCTTTTGCTCTAATAATTCTAGTTCATAGATTTTTCGAGTCCTTATCTCTCTCTTGACAGAAGATCTTTGTGGAGGTCTTTGATAGATTTCTCCAACAAATTCAGATAAAACACTTTTTAACTTGGTTTCACTTACAGGATCATGAATTCTTGCAACAGCATAATACTCTTTAGGTCCAAGTAGAAGTAATGATAAGGCTTTAGTTGCCTCTCCTAAACCTATGGGCAGTAAACCAGTTACAGGAGGATCAAGAGTACCACTATGACCAGCTTTATCAACTCCTAGCATCTTTCTTACCCATGATACTACTTCATGGCTAGTAGGCCCTGATGGTTTATCGAGAAGAATTATCCCATAATCTAAAAGAACCTCAATTGGGCGTTTGTAAGGATAATAACCATAACTCTCATCAGTCAAATCTTCATCTATTGTAACCAAACTTTGCAAGATCCTTCCCTTGATTTAATTGTTAAACTAGGCTAAAAACTCTTTATGTAAAGATCGATAGCCTTTGATACTATTTCATACACTCCATCAGGATCGAACTTATCTGTATTCAAAATCATATCAAAAGGAGAGAAATCTTCACCAAAGTCAAATCCATATAGTTTTTTGTATATTCTCTTAGTCCTTTCGTCTTTATCTTTTATGATTTTCATAACACTCTCAACTTCCATGGAATCTCTTTTTGCAGCTCTCTTAGCCCTAACCTCTAAAGAAGCCTTCAACCAGATTTTGAAGGCTTCTCCTTTAAAGAGCCATGGCATAGTCCAACTATCAAGCACTACTCTACCTTTTTCTGCCATTTCAAGTAGTTTCTCATCCACTTTCTCATCGAACCTTCTATCCTTCTCCCTTTCTTCTAAGAATTTTAGACCTTCCTTGCTCTCCCACCAACCATTACCTTTTGGTTCATATCCTTTCTCTATTGCTAACTGCTTTAGAGCATCTCCCCCTGAAAAATAGCTTAAGTTATAACTTTCAGCTATTCTCTTTGCTAAAGTGCTCTTTCCAGAGCCTGCCATACCTGATATACATATCACGATTTTCTTAACGCTCATCATCTCACTTTTATCAATCTAAGCTAGTGCCAAGAAGCTTTGTTATTATTCCACTAAAGGCTAAAGATGATATCAAGTACCACCATATCAATCCTATATCCGATACTAGAGTAAAAGGGTTAAGAACAGGTATTATGGGTATGGGTGATACAGCAACGATAGTATTGTAACCACCAACAAAAAGGGCGAGAAGGTAATATATGATTATGAATGGAATAAAGAAGAAGAGCATAGGTTTTATTCTTTCAGCGCTTACCTTCATCTCCAAACTCATCATCTGCTTCTCCTTTTTTCTCAACTTTTCCTCTTTAGCCTTATTCTTGGTGAGTATGGCTTGCCTCAATTCTCTTCTGAAGGCTCTAACCTCAGCACGAATTCTTCTTGCCCTCTCTATATCTGTAAAATGGCGAGTAGCTAAATTAGATATTAAATTCAGGATTATGGCAGTCAATGCTACCAATAGAGTATGCACTATGTTGATTTCTGTCATTTATACCACCCCAAGAGCACTCAATATCTGGTTAGCAGCCTCTTCTATATGATCTTCTCTATTCATGACTATGAGTATAGGAGCTCCGGTTATTATCCCTGTAGCACTCAACATGCTTCTCGCTATCTCGATCTCTCTGACAATCTCTACTTCATCAACAAAATCTCTATACCTGCTAGAATCTCTCATGCGCCTCATGATTATCTCATTAGGTAGAGCCTCTATCAGAATAACATTACTAGGTGATAAAGTCCTTAATACCTCAAGGGGGAGACCAGGCCAATACCCTTCTTTTGTATTGATCATAAGATGAGTATCTATAATCAAAAAATTTGTTTCCATCTTCGCTATCCTTTCAGCAGCTTCTATCTGAAGCCTTCTTTGCTCTTCTATCGGTAACTTTCTTATTTCATCTCTATGCTTGATGCCAAGCTTTTTTGCCTCTTCGAACATAACTGTACCATATACTACAGCCTCTACGGTAAGCCTCTTTTTCTTTATGATCTCTACTACTTTATTAACAACTGTTGTCTTACCAACTCCTGGAATACCTACTATTATAACCCTCTTTACCAAAGGCAGCACCTTATAGAAACGGTTAATCAAAAATTTTAGTTAAAATGTTTTTCTTGTTTACCTTCTAATTATTGGTAATGCTGTAATTTTTTAAGTTTTAAAAGCCATAGATGAAGAGCTTGAGTATAGCCTTAAATTTGCTTCCTAAAAATGACTTGTATCTTACCTTCTACCTAAAACTCCTGCAAGCCTTGGTAACATCGTTTCGAACTGCTCTCTCACAAGAATTTGGTAATACTGCATGATTATGCCTATCATCAGAAGTATTCCTGTTCCAGTGCCAAAAACTCCTAAAAGGTCTGATAGAGAAGCTATGAGACCTATGATAAGACCTCCTAGTATGGTAATAGGTGGTATATATTTGGATAGAACGGTTCCTATTGATGTTTCTGCCCTTCTGAAACCTGGCACTTGAACTTCTGAATCTATAAGACTTTTGGCTACATCTTTAGGTGATAGCCCTCCTATCTCCACCCAAAGCTTAGAGAAGATAATTGCTAAAGTCACCATAAAAAATACATAGGAAAGAGCCCTTAAAGGATTTGCCATAGCAGCCTGTAAACCGTGCACCGGACTAATATAATAAACTAAACCACCCGTTGGATAAACTACACTTCCTGTAAATTGATCAACAGTTCCAGTCCCTATCCAGTTTAGCCAAGGATTAGAATTATCCATATTATAATTGGACCATATGAACTGTGAGAAGAATGTGATATTCGTCAATAAAACTGAAGCCAATATCACTGGGACATTCGATACATAAAGCAACTTGATAGGATAGACACCAGAGAATCCTTTATACTTTGATGATGTTATAGGAATTTCGATTCTTGTTCCTTCAGCATAGATTAGTATAAGAATTACAACTATAGTCATGATAAATCCTATCAGGCTTGGTAGAGTACTAGGTCTTAGTATAACTTCATTAAACGATCCTCTAAGCAAAGCATCGATTAGAAAAGGAAAAAAGCCAAAAGGTTCGATCTTTGGAACTTCTTGAGTACCCACATTTACTGTTAAAGGATTGAAAAGGTCCCATACTATCCTTTGGGCTACTCCTGCCATTATGAAAAGGCTTATGCCACTACCAAGACCCCAACCCTTTTGAACGAGCTCATCGAAGAGCATCACCATAACACTAGCACTGAAGAGTTGTATCACTATTATACCCATAGCAAAGAAAGATAGATTCCTACCATATGCTCCTCCTATTACGTAGCCCAAAGCTTCTATGAGTATGACAATTATAGTCAAGAATTTAGTAGCGGCTGTGAATAGAGCCCTATCCTCAGGCTTTTTAAAATCCAGTTTTATTATGTCAGCTCCTTTTAGAAGTTGTGTAATCAAGCCTGCTGTTACTATAGGGCCTATACCAAGCTCCATAAGAGTGCCTTGACTTGATGCAAAGATTATTCTTGAGTAAGCTAAAGGGTCTGTGCCTGGTTTTCCAACTCCATACAATGGAATTTCAGCCATGATAAGGTAAATAGCTAAGACTAAAGCTGTCCAGACCAGCCTCATAGTCAAGGACAATTTTCTTTGAGGCTTAGGAACTTCTGGTAATATTGAAGAAACATTTCTTATAAAAGAAGAGAAACTCATCTTCTTTACCTTGTTTCTAATATTCCTCCAGCCTTTTCTATTTTATCCTTTGCACTTTTTGTGAAGGATTTGGCTATAACATAATAAGGATGTTCAGCTTTCCCGTTTCCAAGGAGCTTATCATAGCCTAGATTAACAAGGTCTATCACAACTTTATCATCCTTTTTCTCAATCTTGCCACTCTTCAATAGCTTATCATATAATTCATTTAATTGGCTAACATTGATCCATCTTTTCGCCATAGTTCTCTTTGGTGGCTTAAATTCGTCTCTTCCAAAATGATCTGGTGCATACTTAACAGTCCAGCTCCATTTGTGCTTATGAAGACCTGCTTTGCCTTTTCCTCCTCTCCCACCGCTTTTCCTGTGCTGGCCTACTTGTCCGTAACCAACGGTCCTTGACCCTCTTAATTTTCTAGTTTTTCTTAAGCGAGTCGGCATCCTTAGCACCTAGTAAATTTTATTATATCATCTTTTCAACGATAGAGATTAGTTCAGGGAATTCTCCTAATACTCCTCCTTGTGAATACTGGCGCCTTGTTGAACGCTTAAAACCTCCTTTAGGTGGCGATAAAGCAAAAAAGGGCTTTATTCCCTTAACTTCTTTTAAAGAAATTTCTCCATTTTCTAAAGATTTTACAATATCACTAAAACTCTTAAAATTCATCTTTTCAATCTCCTTTAAGCTTAAAGGTTTCCAACCTTCCTTTCTACCTCTTTTTTCGATCAATTTTGAAATGAAAGAAGCATCTACAGGGCACCATGCAATATGATCCTTAGCTAATTTAAGCATGCCTCTATAGTCTGGAGTATCTGGGATTATTGTTGCCCTAAATCTTTTTGTCAGATGAAGTTGTTCAAGAACCCTTTTTACAGGCTCTCGGACATTTATAGTACCACGAATCCTCACGACAAGAAGACTTTTTGTCAAAGCTTTATCCCTGCCCTAGGTTGAGACTGTGAGTTTTCTTTAAGGCATCGTAGACTGCGTAGGCTATTGAAGATAAAGTGCTTGTAGAGCCATAGGTTCTCGTCCAAGCATCTTTCACCCCAGCCAAAGATAGTAGATTTCTTACTTTTTCTCCAGCAACAAGCCCAAGCCCTCTAGGACCTGGGATTATCACTATTCTCACACTACCACATTTACCCACAGTCTTAAATGGAAGTGAATGAGGGGTCATACATCTACATTCCCAACTACCACAACCTAGTTTTACAGGAATTATGTTCAATAAAGCGATACTCGTCGCTTTCTCTATGGCTAGCCTCATCTGGCTAGCTTTTTCTTTACCAACACCAAACCATCCATTTTCATTCCCTAAAGCAATTACTGCGCTAAACCTAGTCCTTTCGCCTGCATCTGTCTGCTTTTGGACTATTCCTGCCCCAATCAGAATGGTCTTTAGATCTGGTAATAGCTTCTTTACTATCTCTGGCTCCTTTATCTTCATCCCACTCTCAAAGATTTCTTCTAAAGATGTGATCTTCCCTTCAGCTACAAGTCTTCCTAGCCTTGTTTTAGGCGTCCAAGTTTGAATAACTTGTTCACTCATACCTTGCCCACCTTAAAGCTTTCTATTATCCTTTTGCGAACATCTTCAAAGCGTTCAGGAATTAATTCTGGGTTAAAGTTTTTGCTGATAAGATTTGAGAATCTCATACTGTAAAGCACTTTGTCTTTTTCTAGCAAGTATTTGGCATAATTAGCTATATGCTTACCTTTGAGTCTTTCTTCAGATGGCAGAGTTTCATGATTTATAGGTATGGATAAGCCTGCATCCAATAATCCTTTGACTATAGCTGTTATGCGTGAGTTAGGTACAAATCTTCTTAATCCTGTGTATAGTATAGCCTCTTTCACCTTATCTTTAGCTTTAAGTCCTGCCAAAAATCCTGTAAGATATGCTGCTGGTATATTCTTTCTTGAACCCATCCATCCAAACTTTATCAACTCCCTTGAGTGGGCTGATGCTAAGACTACATCTCCTTCTTTCCTAGGTGATAATATCTGGACTAAAATATTCTTTCCACTTATAAATGTAGATACGAAGGGCAATCGACTCATGATTACTGCTTTTCTCTTTCTATAATTTGTCTTGCCTTCTCTCCTTCTACGCAGGATCGGAACATAACTATTTTTCATAATTTCATCTTACACTCCTGCCTAGTAGGCTCATCTGCTCTTTAAGGTGCTTGACCGATCTGATTTGGCCACCTTTAATCTGCAAATAAAGCTTGTTAAACACATCGTTTGTTATATCACCCTTTTCTTTGGCTTTCTTCAGATATCTTCTCATGGCTCGAACCTTTGTAACCCAGAGTCTCTTTCTTGGTAATCTAGCACCAATAGAACCCTTTTTTGAACCACTTCCCCTTCCACGCTTCTTCTTTTGAGCCTTTTTCTTTCTAATCCTGCCTCTAGATACGCCCTTGGCAGGTTCAGCCCAGATTATACCCTCTTTAATAAGAGCTCTTATATCATCTCTCGTAATAGCATCTGCTACCCTTTCGAGATTGTTAGGATCTATCCTAACCCTGTTTACACCTACGCCAAGTACTTTTGCAGCCATTGCCTTCTTGTTGCTTATGTTCAAGCTTTACAAGCACCTGATTAACCTATTTTGCTCATCAATTTTATTGCTTTTTATTCTGAAGCCTCTACTTTAGCCTTTCTTATACCTGTCGGGTTTAAGACTTTTATGCCAAGTTCTTTTGCTTTCTCCAACAGTTCTGCACGCTTCTTAGCCCCTAAGCTTGATGCGAATCTAGCAGCGTCTCTCTCAGGATCGAGCCCCTTAAGTTCATCCAAATTATGAACCAATACATCCCTATATCCAGAGGGATGAAGCCCCCTTACCAATCTTGGTCCTCTATATCCAACTTTCACTACCTTTGGCCAGCCTTTAACCCTTAATCTCATCTTGCTGTCTATACCTTTTGGCTTTCTCCACTTCTCACTTATTCTCTTGTATCTCCACGACTCCTGCCTAACAAACTTTGGGCGATTATCATCTATTTTCTCTCTTAGCTTCAAAAGCTGCATCAAATTCGATTTATTCTCTCCTTCTGTCCCATGATACTCTTTAGATTCATTTTTCTTTGCCATACCTTTAACCCTTCTCATAAATGTATATTCCATCAAGAAAAACTCTTTGATCCTTTCTTTTTACAGTAGTTGCCTGCTCTATATTGGCCGCTGTTTGTCCAACGTCCTCTAATGAGATGCCTTTAACTATGATATCATCACCTTCAACAGTGACTTTACAATCTCCAACTATCATCGCTTTGCGCGGCGACCTTTCTCCATAAAAGTTTTCTATTATCACTTCTTTGCCCTTCACTTTGACAGAAATTGGAAAATGTGTGAATACAACCTTGAGTTTATAAGTAAATCCCTTTGTCACACCTTTAATCATATTTTTAATAATGGATCTAGCTGTATTGGCAATACTCATATCAGACCTTTTCTTGCCCAATGGCCGGACTAATATCTTATTACCCTCTTGCAAAACTTGGGCCTTTATCTTAGAAAAGTCTTTTCTACATTCGCCTAAAGGTCCCTTGATGGTAAGCATGTTGTTATCTAACTTTGCTGTAACGCCATCTGGAAGTTCCAATGTTATTTGTTCGATTTCACTCTGCATTTTTGATCGCATTACCAAAAGTAAAAACGATGGGCTTTTATGCTTTTACCATAAAATTATCACTTAATAATTTTGGAATCTTCAAACTATCTTGATCGATGGTTCTTCGATGTTGTTTTGATACATTATATTCATCAAAAGAGGGGTAAGCGCCTCTAATAGCCTAGAAACTACCAAAGGTCCTGTATAAATAGGTCTTAGATTAGGAATTTGTAATATTAATTTTGAGATTAGCTTCATTGCTTCATTATCATCACTCGCTATTAAAGCATCACAATTAATACTAAGACTAAGGTCACAGAGTTTTTTTGCAGGTATGGTATGAAAAGTTGAGACCACTTTTTTTGATCTCAATTCAAAGGATATGACTTCAGCAGCAGAAGCTTGTATAATCGATGATGGGTTCTGGGGGTCATTTATATGAAAAGGCATATATTTGTAGCACTCATTATCTTTATTTAAAGGAACAACAGGGGATATTATTATTTTATCATTAGTAATAAAAGGCTTTAAAGATCGAACAAAATCTATCAAACCCTCATGGGGTATGGATAATACTATAACTTCAGAAGCCTTTGTTGCCTGAAAGTTGTCATAGCCTACTATACTTCCCTTCATATCATCCCCATAATGCTTTTTAGCCGCTTTACTGTAATTCCTTGCAAATGCTTTGGCCCTATTTTCATCCCTAGAGCCAATAACCATATCATGAAACTTAGCCCATCTCAGGGCTAAGCCTTTGCCAAGGTCCCCCGTCCCTCCCAAAATAGCTATCTTCATTTTTTCAACTCTAGACGATAAGGTCAATAATTTTATCGGCTTTAATTCTTTATTATAAATTTCTTTAAATTAATTACTTAGTGGATAGATTCACCTCTATAAATACATCATCAGGAACTCTTAACCTCATGAGTTGGCGCATAGTTCTATCATCAGCGTCCAAGTCTATAAGCCTGCGATGGATGCGCATCTCCCATTTATCGAAGGTATGGGTGCCTTGACCACTAGGCGCTTTTCTTGTCACCACTTTAAGCCTTTTCGTTGGTAAAGGAAAAGGTCCCCTAACCTTTATGCCAGTCTTCTCTGTTATCTCCTTTATCTCTTTACAGACTTGCTCCAAGTTGCTCAAATTGGTACTTGTGAGCTTTATCCGAGCTAATTGAGGCATAGCATAAAATCCTTCAAAAATCTGTCTTTTAAGCCTTATCTTTATCAGAATTTATCTATCTTTATTCTTTTAAGATATGGCATAAATATTAGTTTTTATTATGACATAATAATATGGCAATTAGTGCTAAGTCTTATTTATACAAGCTTAAGTATTATGTGATTACAGCGTCACTTCTCTTTGTCTTTTTCACATTAATAGGATACCTTTTTGCAGAATATTTTCAGGTTAGCATCCTTGGAGAGTTTGAAGATTCATTTGAATGGATTATAAATCAAAACCCTCTCGCTTTAATGCTCTTAATATTTCTGAACAATTCTATCAAAAGCTTATTTGCCATATTGCTTGGATTTTTCTTTGCTATAATACCTTTACTCTTTGTTACCGTTAATGGACTTTTGATAGGATTTGTCTTATTTGATGTTATAAAGACCGAAGGAGTAGCTTTTGTTCTATCAGCGATATTACCACATGGAGTAATAGAGATACCTGTCTTTTTGTTGAGCGTTGCCATAGGTTTAAAAATGGGTGTTCAAACAGTCCTTAAGCTTGATGGCAGGGATATTAAGCTAAAAACTGAATTAGGAAATGGACTAAGGTTCTTCTTCTTTTATATCCTACCCCTTTTTCTTCTATCAGCCTTCATAGAGGCATTTGTAACACCTATGTTAATAAGTATTGTAAGATAGTTCTTTTTCATAAAAGTATCTAGTTGCACATTAAACTCAAGAGATGTATAGTGCTTATATTCACAATTAAAAAATTTGATACCTTCCTTAGTTCCAGAATGAGACAGGTTATGATATGTTTCCTGCCAGATTTAAGGTTTGATAAATGCCTTTGATGAAAGTTCTCTATCCTAAGGAAGGATATAATGGAAGCGACTTGTACTCGCTCTACACAAATATACAACGCTTTGCTTGACCTTGCCACTTCCTACTAATTTAACAAGAACTTCTTTCGGCTTGCCTAAATCATAATCTTCTAGATGATAAAGCTTGTGGACTTTCTTCTCTATACTTTGAACTTTCTGAGTCTGTAAATTATGATTTTATGCTTTTCTTGGAGCTTGTTTATGTATGGATTTTACCAATCATGAATATCTTAATTAAGCCATAAAAGCAGATCTTAATCCTTAAACTTTGATAGAAATAGCATCTCTATACACTACAATTAAGAAGATAGAAATTAGACTTTTCTAAAAGGTCCTCTAACTGCTGAGTATTTTCTTACATTTATCTATTATTCAATACGCTCATATATGGTTGATGTTAGGTCTTTTTTTCTCAATTAACCTACTAAGCCCCGCTAACTACTGTTATCCAGATATGAGCGATTCAATAATGGTTATGCCTTTGCTGCTACTTTCTCCAAAGTCCATTTCTGGGTAATCTCTTTTACAATCCCTGCCGCTATGGTGGTTCCCATGTCTCTAAGAGCAAAACGTCCTAGCTCTGGTATATCTTTATACAGTTCTATGCAAAGAGGCCTTACAGGTTGAATCCTTACTATGGCTGAATCTCCTGTCTTAAGTGATTTAGGCTTCTCCTCAACTACTTGCCCAGACCTTGGATCTATCTTTGATATTAATTCAGTAATCTGAGCAGCTACTTGAGCAGTATGAGCGTGCAATACGGGTGTGTATCCTGCCGCTATAGCTGTTGGGTGATACACAACTATTATTTGGGCTATGAATTCTTTAGCTACTGTAGGTGGGCTGTTAGGATGACCGACTACATCTCCTCGTTTAATATCCTTTTTGGCAACCCCTCTTAAGTTAAATCCTATGTTATCTCCAGGCATAGCTTGAGGAATGCTTGTATGATGCGTTTCTATGGACTTGACTTCAGCTGTTATCATAGAAGGTGCTATTACTACTGTATCTCCAACTTTGAGTATTCCTGTTTCCACTCTTCCTACTGGTACTGTACCTACCCCTGTTATAGAGTAGACATCCTGAATAGGAATGCGAAGAGGCTTATCTATAGGCTTTGTAGGTTCGACTAATTGGTCAAGGGCTTCATACAATGTAGGACCAGTGTACCATGTAATCTTTTCTGATTTTTTGACAAGGTTTTCGCCAGTCCAACCTGAGCCTGGTATAAAAGGAACCTTCTTTGTATCGTAACCTACTGTCTTAAGAAGCTTCTCTACCCCTGCCTTAACCTCTTCATATCTATCCTTACTGTAGTTGACAGTAACGTCATCGAACTTGTTTATGAAGACTATTATTTGGTTTACTCCTAGTGTTCTAAGAAGAAAGGCATGCTCACGAGTCTGTCCTCCAGGACCTATACCTACCTCATATTCGCCTTTCTTGGCAGATACTACTAGCACAGCAGCATCAGCTTGGCTCGCTCCTGTTATCATATTCTTGACGAAGTCTCTATGGCCTGGTGCATCTATGAGTGTGAAGAAGTACTTGTCTGTTTCAAACTTCTGAAAAGCAAGGTCGATGGTGACTCCTCTTTCACGTTCATCCTTCAATCTATCTAAGACCCAGGCGAACTTGAAAGTATCTCCTGCACCAGTCTTCTCAGACTCTTTTGCATATTCTTCTATTGTGCGTTGATCGACTACACCAAGGTCGTAGAGAAAATGTCCCATAGTCGTCGATTTCCCATGGTCGACATGTCCACAAACTACAAGGTTCAAATGTGGTTTTGCTGGCATGCTTACCCACTTTTACACCAAAATATAAAATCCTTTCGTTATATAAGGGTTAAGGTACTTTGAATCTCTTGATAGCGGGCTCGCGGGGATTTGAACCCCGGACCTTCAGCTCCGGAGGCTTTTCATTTAGAATGCGCATGCAAGCCATGTGATTTGAGAATAGAGAATGTTGAGAATCCTCTAGATGATTTCAGAGAATGGTTGAAATAAAAGATACAGCAAATCATGGGCTAACCAAATCTTCTATTATGCAAGGAAATATCATTCAATGATAAACGGAAGCTTGAGAGAAATCGATTCTTTCTCAAAGGAGAAAAGGAATAGAGTCTTAAAATCCTTGATAGCACTTTCAAAGTATCTTGGAGTCTATAAAGAATTCAAGAAAAAAATAAAGAATCATGGAATAAAGTGAGAGCATCAAATCTCTTTCTTGCGTTTTAAGCTTAACCTTTACCTTCCCCTAACTCTTTAAATATCTTGAGAATTTGATTTTTGAGCTCAGGAAGTTTGTTTTTAATAGTCACCCAAACTAACTCCAAATTCACGCCAAAGTACTTGTGAATTAACTTATCCCTCATACCGGCAATTTCCCTCCATGGAACTTTGCGGTGCTTTACCCTTAGTTCTCTGCTCAAGTTCTTCGTTGCCTCACCAATTATCTCAAGCCCTCTTAATACAGCGTACTGTTTCTCCACATTCTTAAAGAATTCTTCTTTACTCAAGCCCTCTATAAATTTCTCTATGTTAGAAATAGCATCTAGAATATGTTTTAAGTATGCTTTATCTTTTCTCATAAATGACTCGCATTTCTCTTTCTACGTCTTCTATTATGTAGGGACTCAAACTGCTAAAAACTCCAAGATCAACCTTTCTTTTAAATATCTTTCTCAGCTCATTTTCTATCCTAACTAAATCCAAAAGGCTCTTTTCGCTGTTTCGCTCAAATTCGATGGCTATATCTATATCGCTTTTCTTGTTCTGCTCCCCTCTAACGAAGGAGCCGAAAATAGCCATAAACACTATATCGTTCTTCCTACAGATTTCAGCCAGCTTTTCCTCCAAGCCCTTTCTCCTTAGCTCCTCTGGCAAATTTTGAATTTCAATTTTAACACTCATGCTTTAATTGTTAGAGGATTCTCTTAATTTAAGCCTTTTTCTCATAAAGTTTTCTGAAATTTGGAATTCCTCAGATAGTTCTGGAATTGGATCTAGAGATTCTTTAGTCCATTCTTCCTTCAATTTTTCATTTAATTTATCTTCTGGAATTAAAAGGTAGGCTGCGAATATTTCAACTTCTTTTTCTTGTCTCATCTCCTTCCAGTAGTTAAACCTATTATCCCTCTCATCCAGAAAATAGTTCACTTTTATGTTTCTATGGAATAGGTGGTGGGCTAAGCCGTGAGCGATTAAATGCCTCTTCTTATATGGATGTAAATTTGGATCTATCACGATGACTCCCTCATCTTTTTATATAAATCTCCTTAATTATAGTGCCGAGGGGAATTTCAACAACCTGAGCTCCAAGCTTTGAAGCCAAAAGCTCAAGGTCATCAACCCCATACTTTTCCTTATTTCATTTGCTTCCTCAATGATATGCTTTATGGATTCTTTTTTTCATTCTTCTCTCCTTAACCTTTAAGTAGGCATTAATTATAGCTCTCTTATCCTTTCGAGCAAGCTTGGAATATCCTTGAACAAGCTCAAAAGCCGTTAAGCTCTGATTACGTGAAGTGGCGGGCTCGCGGGGATTTGAACCCCGGACCTTCAGCTCCGGAGGCTGACGCCCTTATCCAAGCTAGGCTACGAGCCCTAAAATTCAACAAATTGTTATAGAAGAATAAAAAGCTAATTAAGTGTATATTTTGACTAAACAGATGTGGCAACTTAATCTTTTAGATTGTTGTAGTATAGTATGAAAAGTTCCTAGCATAGTGAATATTACTTAACATATTGCATTTTGACTTCCTAAGTTGCCACATCTGACTAAACATCAATAAAATTAAAAAGGTTGCGAGTTTTATTTTGATTTGTAATCAAACCTAAACAGGTGCTGATATGGACATAAAGGGCTTTGCTGTAGACGTAGATGGAACTATAACAGAGGATGGTGGAGTAATAAGCCTTGACGCTGCTTACACTCTTCGTTGGCTGGAGAGGATGGGCTATAAAGTAATCTTAGTAAGTGGGAGGAGTGCATGGGAAGCTTTTGCTCTATCGATATACCTTGGGATAACAAAGGTCGTAGTAGGCGAGAACGGGGGGGTTGTTGCAACATCTCCATTGGATATGACATTGCTTGCAGATATCTCTTATAGTATGATGGCTTACGATTATTTGTCAAAGAAAATTCCAAATGTAAGGAAAAAATTGGTCTTTCCACGTTTTACTGAGATTGTATTGGAGAGAACCTTTGATATTAATGAAGGGAGAAGAATTCTTGATGAAAGTGGAATACCAGTCACCATCAATGATAGCAAATACGGCTATCACCTTACCCATAAAAGTGTGAACAAGGCGGTAGGCTTAAGAGTAGCAGTAAAACATCTTAACATTGATACAAGCCAGATAATAGCCATTGGTGATAGTGAAATAGATATACCCATGTTCATGATATGTGGGTATAGCATAGCGTTAGGGAATGCTCCTGACAGCTTAAAGGAGAAGGCAAGCTTTTCCGTTAGTTCAAGCATGGGCGATGGACTTGTTGAAGCGATTCAGTATGTTACTGAGAGATTCATGAAGATTAAATTGGAAAGAGGAGCTAAGAATTGAGCTTTAGAGAATTCAAAGAGCATGTAAAAAAAAGTGTCAAGATAGCTATAGGCGAAGCAGACTATCCTATAATAGATTTTGAGCCCTTTGAGCCTTCAAGACCTGAATTTGGTGATCTTTCAGTAAACGTCGCTTTCATAATAGCCAATAAGCTAGGCCTTAACCCATTAGAAGTGGCAGAGATAATAGGTGACAAGTTAAGAATACCTGAAGATTCTTTGATAGCTGATTTTGAGATTCATAAGCTTGGTTACATCAACTTTAAGGTAAGGTATCCTGACCTAGCCTATAGAACTATTCTTGATGCGATTTCTAAAGAAGATTATGGTTCATTGAATATTGGGAAAGGGAAGAAGGTTTGCATTGAGCATACCAGCGTTAATCCTAACAAGGCTTTACACATAGGCCATGTGAGAAATCTAGTTCTTGGTGACTCAATTTATAGAATTTTAAAGTTCACTGGGCATGATGTTCAAGTATTAAACTATATTGATGACTCAGGCTCACAAATAGCAGATATAGTAGTAGGCTTTAGGTATGCAGGCTTTCCCTTAGAACCACCAAAAGGTGAGAAGTTCGATCATTATTGTGGAGATGAAGTTTATGTTAAAGTCAATGAGTTATACAATAAAAAGCCTGAACTTGTTATTAAGCAAAAAGAAGTATTAAAGGCTATAGAGGAGGGCAAATCAGAAATTGCGATTTTTGCTAAAGAGTTGACAAGAAAGATATTAAGAGAGCAACTTAAGACATGCTGGAGAATAGGAGCCAATTATGATTGTTTAAACTTTGAAACCCACATAATAGAAGCAAAGCTTTGGAATCTATTATTTGAGAAAATGAAGGATAAAGGGATAGTTCAATTCATGACAGAAGGAGAACTTTCTGGATGTTGGGTCATAAAAATGGAAGGAGAGAAGGACGAAAAAGTTCTCATAAGAAGTGATGGAACTTTGACCTATATTGCCAAAGATATACCTTATGCTGCATGGAAGATAGGTTTAGTAGAAGATCCTTTTCAATATGATATATTCATAAAGCAACCTAATGGCAAAGACCTATGGTCTACAGTATCAGGGAGAGGAAAGGATGAGCATCCTGCTTTCGGCAATTCAGATATCGCTATAACTGTGATTGATGTTAGGCAGAGCAGGCTTCAAAAGATAATTTCATACGTTCTATCTCTCTTAGGAGAGAAAATGGAAAAGAAGTATTTGCATCTTGGCTATGAAGTAGTTTCATTGAGTAAAAAAACTGCTGATGAGCTTGGCATCATGATTAAAGAAAAAGAATTTGTTCATATGTCTGGTAGAAAGGGAATTTACATAAATGCTGACGATGTTTTAGATGCCTTACATAAAAAAGCCTATGAAGAAACAAAAAAAAGGAATCCAAATGAGAGAGAGGAATGGCTTCATGACATTGCTGATAAAATAGCTATATCCGCTCTTCGCTTCGACCTCATAAAACAAGATTTGGACAAGATGATAGTCTTCGATCTAAGTGAATCCTTAAACTTAGAAGGCGAGACTGGCCCCTACGTTCAATACGCTCATGCAAGAGCGTCTAGCATAATCCAAAAGGCTGGAGTAAGGCCAACCATCACTCTCGATAGCGCTTGTTCATTAGACGATCCTATAGAGCTTGAACTGATTAAAATGATATCAAAGTTCGATCTTTACGTTGAAGACGCTGTAAAGAATCTCTCACCAAAGATTATTGCCAGATACGCTTACCAATTGGCAACAGATTTTAATGTATTTTATGAGAAGAAGCCTGTACTACAAGAAAAGGATGAGATAAAAAGAGAAGCAAGGATAGCTTTAGTTCAGGCTTTTAAGAATGTAGTGAAAACTGCTTTTAGCCTATTAGGGATAGAAACTCCTGAGAGAATATAATTTGTGACTTTTAAATGAGATCAGCTAAGAATTTTTAAAATCGATATGTATAGGCTATATTGATGATGTTCAAATTAATGTGTATAAACTGTAAATCAGAGTATAGTCTAGATGAGATAATATATCGCTGTAAAAAATGCAACGATTTACTTGAAGTCCAAACTGATTTAGAGGAAGTGAAAGAATTAATCAATAAAGAAACTTTAGCTTCAAAACCCCTCTCAGTCTGGAAGTATGCAGAGCTTATCCCTGTTTTTGATAAGAGTAAAATAGTAACTATTAACGAGGGGGGGACTAAGTTGCATAAATGTAACAATCTAGCAGAAGAATTTGGGATCAAGAAACTATATGTAAAGAATGAGGGAGAAAATCCAACAGGATCTTTTAAGGATAGGGGCATGACCGTAGGTGTTACAAAAGCTAGAGAACTCTGTATGAAAGAAGTTGCATGTGCATCAACTGGGAATACTGCAGCATCTTTATCTGCTTATGCTACAAAAGCAGGTCTAAGAAGCATAATCTTGATTCCACATGGCGCAGTTGCAATAGGGAAATTGGCTCAATCTATAATCTATGGCGCTAAAGTAATAGCCATAAAGGGAAATTTCGATGAGGCATTATCAATGGTCATAGAGGCCAGCAAGAGCCTTGGACTATATCTGCTTAATTCTATAAATCCCTTTAGAATAGAAGGGCAAAAAACAGCAGCCTTTGAGGTCTGTGAGCAACTTGATTGGCATGCTCCTGATAGACTAATAATCCCTGTAGGGAATGCAGCAAATATAGCTGCTTATTGGAAGGGCTTTAAAGAATTTTATGAACTAGATTTCGTAAAGAATTTACCAAAGATGATAGGAATTCAAGCATCTGGTGCAAGCCCAATAGTTCAAGCCATAAAGGAAGGACGAGATACTATTAAACCCATAGATAATCCTAATACTGTCGCCACTGCTATAAGAATTGGCAGACCTGCAAGCTGGAAGAAAGCAATTTTTGCTATGAGAGAATCTAAAGGTGGTGCTGAGTCTGTAACCGATGAGGAGATATTATATGCTCAAAGATTGCTAGCTAGAAAGGAGGGATTGTTCGTAGAGCCTGCCAGTGCCTCTAGCATAGCAGGTCTTAAGAGATTGATAGAATCAGGTTCAATAGATAAAGATGAAGAGATAGTTTGCATCGCTACTGGTCATGGCTTAAAAGACCCTGATAGTGCCATGAAATTTTATCAAGAGCCAATAGTAGTAGAGCCTAATCTTGATAGGATAAAGGAAGCCATTAAAAGCTGACTCTACAAATACCCCTGCAGGGAATCTTTGCTACGATGTTTTATCATTAAATAGTCATTAAAAGAATTGAGGAGGATTATAGAGTTTCCCTAATACTATAAAGAGAAGAAAAAATCATTCACCCAAGGCATCTTCTTATCTTAGCAGCTTCCATAAGATATTTCATAGCTCCTTTATCGTCTTTTTCAATATAAGATATGAGAAAGTTTGAAGTGGCATTTTCATACTTTCTATGAGTTAAGTTTCTTGGTCCTAACTTTATACCCAAGTTTGACTCACTTGTGTTTAAATCCGATAATATTTTTGTAAGTACATCCTTTAATATATCTTCACTCATATTTGCTCTCTCCGCGACTTGCTTATAATTACTAACTAGCATGTTTATATTCTGCCAAGATACATAACATGAGACAGATTCAAGGTCTTTGATCATATTCTTGTAGTATGTTCGCAGTATATTGTACTCATCATCTTTTAGTTCGCTTAAAATAGATAAGCCTATGAACTCCGCTGGTATGCCAATAGAGTAGAAAGACGCTGCAAAAGGAATCGCTCTTGGAAGGTGAGTCTTGCCTAGATTTCTGCTATAACCAAACAAACCAATATGTAGCTTTCTTGCCCTTCTTTGAGGAACGTAACAGGATACGCTATTTATTAGAGGAGCTAAGCTTTCTACTTCACTTTGATATCTTGAGATGAACTTTTCAAGAATCCCAATCAAAATCTTCTCTTTGTAAGACTCTATAATTTTTGGTTCTTTATTTGGAAGGCTTTTGTTCAATTTTCCTACTATTCTTCTTACATCCTCTATTGAATTATCATATTTCAAAGATGATTGGATGGTAACTGTATATACGCCAGAATACTCGTCAAGAAAACCTTCTACGTTGTTAACAGACAAATGCCCCCTAAAGGGCATGGAGCCAACGCCTATTATTGGATACAATTTTATCCCTCTCTTTTTTTGAAGCGAGTAAAGCCTCGATAATGAAATCTTTGTAAGTATGATTGCAGATATCAAGCCATAATTAAGTGCTGGATCTGACCTTGCTATGAAGACTCTGATGTAATCTTGGTTTGCATGATTTAGGTAGCTACTAACTATCTCGTCTATAGTTAAAAGGCTTTTCATATCTTCTACAAGCGGTATTATTTCAATGTTTTTTGGCTCAAAGCATCCTATCCAATCCTTTACCTTGATTTTATCACTTATCTCAATCTCTTCAGCCCCAGCAATTACTCTTTTGTAGTAGTTACGAAGAAAGACAAGCTCTTTGCCATCGGTAGTGAAAGGAAGTATTACCTCAAATATTGGTACTACCTTTTTGTTATAAAATGAAGAAGCAATATCCGCACTGACTGGTATATTCGCCAAGGTTTCAAAAATTATCTTTCTCTCTGTAACCTCTATTCTAGGGTTAGGAATTCTATAAGTTAGAAATACATCTTCTCCAAGGATATTTTCCTTAAAATAATCGCCGTAATTGTTTAAAAGCTTTCTCACAACTCTTGTGTCAACATCCTTACCTTCAGAATCCCACATTACTTCTTGGCAATTTATTTCCTTAAATGCAATATACGCCTCATAAATTTCATCATCTCCTTGAATAACATCACCTTTACACCATGTAGGGATGCAAACGTTATCTGGATGTTGAGTAGACATCGTTCTCGGTATCTGCTTATTTGCCATTATTCCCACCTAGATAAGATTAATCAGCTTAATCTATCCTTGAGAAAAGATATTGCTTCATCAATTCCTATCTGTATCTCCGTTCCATCAATCATATTTTTCACAACTATCTTCTTTTGTGAATATTCTCTTGGTGCTAGTATTAACACGTATTTTGCGTTCAAGAACGAGGCAGTCTCCATCTGCTTTTTCAAATTTTTTCCTAATAGATCAAATTCAACTCTTATACCATTTCTTCTTAATTCTGATGCCAGCCGAGTAGCAGGCTTTATGAAATCTTTGTTTGCATAGGCTATGTATATTAACGATAATTCGTCACTCTTAACCTTGCCTATCTTAGACAGTGCAATCGCTATTCTTTCAACGCCCCCTGCAACACCCGTTGCTGCTAAATCAGGTCTACCAAAAATAGCAGGCAAGCTATCGAATCTTCCCCCTCCTGCTAAAGCTCCTATGTCAGTATTTTTTTCATCAAATACTTCAAAGACTATACCGTCATAGTAGTCCAAGCCTCTAACTATTCCCATGCTTAAGATGACATTCTTTATTCCTCTTGCATCAAGAGAATCTGTTAAGTCTATAAGGTTGTCAAGATTCTGAAGACCTTGCTCTCTTAGTGCATTTATAATATCATCGGGCTTTCCTCTTAAGTTGCCAAATTCTATTATTTTACTCATGATATTTTCATCTATGCCTTTATCAGAATACTCATCAATTATCTGTTGGATAGTTTTTTTCTTCACTTTATCTAAAGCTCTTAATGCTTCTAAGGTTAATCTTTCATCATCAGTCTTCATCTCTCTTTTCACATACTCTTCCACTACTTTTCTATCCCCAATTTCTATAATACAATTCTTCAAGCCCAACTTATCAAAAATAAAATTGGTCAATTCGATTATTTCTGCATCTGCCTCTATACTTTTTGATCCAAAGATCTCCGCATCCCACTGATAAAACCATCTATATCGTCCATACTGAGGTTCATCATACCTCCACATACTTGAGAAAGAACATAATTTTATCGGTAGATGAAGGTCACGGCGAGAGGAAACAAACCTTGTCAATCCTACAGTTAAATCGAATCTTAGCCCTACTTCTCTCCCTCCTTTGTCTTTAAAGCAATATATCTCATCTGATATCGCAGGTCCACTTTTTGCCTCTAAAGTACTTAAAAGTTCGATTGGCGAAGGTTCCATAAGCTTAAAGCCAAAAAGCTTGGCGACTTCTAAGAAATTGCTCCTTATCTTCTCCAATATTTCAAAGTCTTCAGGCTCTAAATCCCTCATTCCTCTTGGTAACTGAAACTTCATGCTGAATTCCTCTTCATCAAATTTTGACCTTTCTAACGAGAATTATCATCTTACTATTAAAATGTTATTCACGGGATGAACCTTGAGCTATTCTTAACCATAGAAGAGATAGTGCTTTTCTAAAGGTGTGTGCTGGCTAAAACAGTCCCCGTATGTTTGAATCATGTGCTGAATTTCTAGAAAAAGAGCCTCTTTAGGGCGGTAGCCTACGATGACTTGGATCGGTCTTCCATGACAGAAAAGGATGATGGTAGGTGTACCCATAACTCCAAAACGTTCAGCAATCTGAGCATTTTTCTCGCTTGACAAAATGTTGATTTTTACCACTTTCAATTTTTCTGAAAATACTCTAGACACTTCATCTATTATTGGATCCAACTTTTTGCACCATACACAATGTTGATGCCAAAACTCTACTAAGACTGGCTTTTCTGATTTGTTAACTTCTGAATCCCAATCGTCTGAATCAATGTTAATAGGAGCTGACAAGGTAATCCCAATTTATAATAGTATCAAACAAAAATATATAGTGTTTATGATTCTAGCAAAGGTTAGAGGAAGCTTTTTAACCTCTATCTCATACCAGTCCATAGGTTCATTGAGGCTCCCTAAAATTAAGTTTCCAGCCTTACAACAGATAGTAAAAAGGCCCGAGATAAAAAGGCGCACTTTACTGATATCTCTAGTACTCATAATATCTTTTTCATCTGCTTTGATGATAAGATTGGCGCCTGCAAAGTTCGGCTTTTACTTGAATGAATTTGACCCGTACTATGATTATTATGCAGCGAATTTCATCGTAAACAATGCTGAAAAGTATGGTTTAGGAGTCATCCTCTCAGACGATCCGAATATTAATTACTTCAAATGGCATGATTATATGACTTGGTACCCAGAAGGTCGTGCAGTAGCCTCCACATCTCAGGCAGGTTTACACCTTGCTGGGGCGATGCTATACCTACTCTTTAAAGACCTTATTGGCATAAATATTTCTCTTTACGATTTCCTTGTTTTATTTCCAGTCTTTTTTGGAGCATTGACAGTATTCGCAATATTCCTTCTTACGAGAAAGATCTTCAGCACTGGTGCAGGTCTTCTTGCCTCTTTAATAGTGGCCTTCTCCCCTCCCTTGATACAAAGGGGGAACCTTGGCTGGTTTAAATCAGAACCCTTTGCCCTCTTCTTGGCAGTCCTCTCAACCTATCTCTTCCTATCCATATTTAGTCCTAAAGTAAAGACAAAGAGTCTTGCTTTAAGAGCTATAGCATCTGGTCTACTGTTAGGCTATGCTAATGCATCTTGGGGAGGAGTTCAGTACTTTAATGGTGTAATGGGATTAGTATTGCTGATTTCTCCTTTTCTCGATGTAGATTTAAAGAGAATAATATATTCTGGTAGCATTTTTGTTGCATCAAACCTTCTAATGAGCTCTATCTTCCCAAGACCTGGACCTGGTATTATATTGAGTTCAGGCATTGTCCTATTTGCAGGTCTTGCCTTTGCCATGCTAGGCCATTATGTGAAAAGTGCGACAGAGCCAAAGGATCACAGAAAAAATCTAGTAATTTCTTTAGTAGCTCTTATATTGCTCGGTCTATTTATCATGAGTACTGGCTTAATACCTGGAATTAGTGGTAGATACCTTACAGCTATATTCCCCTTCCAAAGGACCGCTGATCCTTTAGTCGAATCAGTGGCTGAACACCAAACTTCATCGGGTGTCTATTTTCTCACTTCATTCTGGACTCTAATTTTTTTAAGTGCCTTCGGAGCTTTCATAATGTTAAGGAAGAAGACTATATTCTCAGCCTATGCTTTGATTCTAGGAATTACTTCACTTTATGTAGCCTCGTCTTTCTCTAGGCTCATGGTATATGCTTCTATAGCATTTTCCATACTTGCTGGCATAGGTTTTAGTGAGCTATCATCCTCCCTACTTAAGCCTATAGCACCTACCATTGCAAAAAGGAAGATTAAAGCTTATACAGTAAGACCGGAAGTAAAGGTTTTCTCTGCCATCTTTATTATAGCCCTTCTGGCCTCTGCCAATTATTATTGGTTACCACAGTATAATTCGCCTGTCTCCATAGTCATCTCTGGTCTGCAATATGATCCAGGTTCCCCTGTACCAGACTGGCTAGAAGCATTAACATGGATAAGAGAAAATACACCTAAGAATGCTGTAATAATAGCATGGTGGGATTATGGTTATTGGATAACTGTAATGGGAAATAGGACTACTGTTGCTGATAATGCAACAATAAACTCTACTAAAATACAACAAATAGGAAGGTTATTCTTATCGAATGAAACTGAGGCTAAAGAGATTATTAAACAACTTGCAGGGGATAGACCAGCCTACATAGCGGTCCTTTTCTCGGCTACTAGGTATCAAAATTTAGTGCTAATAGGAGGAGCCCCACCATACCTTTTGAACTTAGGTGGAGATGAGGGAAAGATAAACTGGTTTGCTGCCATCCCCCGCCTTAATGTATCTCAATTTATTGGTGACGATGGACTGCCAACTGAGTACTTCTGGAATAACACATTACTAGGTAAGATGTTCCCGATGGATTATAGTGTGAGTAAATCAGAAAATTATAGGAACCAATTTGGAATTCCTGCTACCTTTCCAGTTCAAATAGGTGAATACAAGATTAAGTATCAAGGTAATAATGGTCTTTTGAAGCTCGCTTTTGCTTCATCGTTTAAGAACTATGCTCAAGTTTTAATATACCAAGTTTTAGAATAAATCTGGATTATATCATGCTTCCAATTTTACCGTAAGCTCAGCAAAAATGGGCTCTTAATCACCTATATTTTTAAATTTGGATAAGCACCTATCCATAATAACAGGCCCAATTGTTCATGAAGAAGGAAGAAGAGATTTCAATAAGGGACATGACCATAGACGACTTACCAAGAGTTTTCCATATAGGAGAAGAAATCTTCACTAGTGATAGATTCCCTTTTATGTATAGGACTTGGGATCAATTTGAGATAGCATCTCTATACACTACTGATGCTGAATTCTGTGTTGTGGCTGAAAGAAATAGAAAAGTAATAGGGTTTGCCATGGCTACTACAATTAAGAAGCTACGATCAGCTTGGAAGTATGGGTATGTAGTTTGGCTGGGCGTAAAGAGAAGGTATCGTAAGCATGGGATTGGTGAGAGATTATATAAGGAAGTGGAGAAAAGGTTGGAACAAGCAGGAATAAGGATGATAATAGTAGATATCGAGCGAGGGAATGATGAAGCTTTGAACTTCTTTAAGAAGATGGGCTTTAATGTAACAAAACAGTATACTTGGATGACAAAGACTCTTTAGTAAGCTTTACTCGCTCTTTTCTAAATATCTATCTCTAACCCTATACCTAGCATATTTATCATCGGGAGAGAACTTGGCAGGATGAGGAGAAACAGTCTCGCCCCCACATTTGGGGCATCGCTTTTCTAATGTGTAAGAATTACAAGCTGGACATTTCCTCAACAACTTATCCAAGAATGTCATCCTTCTTTTCTGAAGGAAAAGCTCCCTCCCTTCTTTTCTATGCTCGCTTTTACCTTCTGAATACTTAGCTCCAATACTTTCTCAGCTATCTTATAGTTCTCAGCCTTGACCTCTATCCTATACCTTGGCGCCCCTAAATACCTTATATTGATTTTAGCTCCACCACTCTTTACGTTTTCAGCCTCTAACAGGGCTGATTTTATCTTCTCTATACCATCAGGCGAATCAGATTTTAATTCCATGATTCCACGAACTTCTACACTTGGGATGACTATCTTCTCTTTTGCTATGGCTTCTAAAGTTGAAGCATACTCTTGAGGCAAGTTTAATTTTTGGAGGACTTTTATGCCTTTTTTCGATACTTCTTCTAAAGCATCATATAAGGTTCCAAATTCTTCTATCAAAAGCTCCCTATATTTTACGCTTGTTTCTTGATCAAGGTTTAGCTTGCTTTCTACGAGCTTCAGTACACCACCCGCCTTCTCAGCTTTTTTAATCTCTATGAGCTTCTCCCTTCTCTCTTCTCCAGTAACTTGCCTTAAGGATAGGTCTATCTCCTTTCTTTGCTTGCTAACCCTTATTACTTTTAGAACTATCTTCTGCCCTAGTCTTACATACTTCTCTATGTTCTTTACCCATCCTGTCGATATTTCGGATATGTGTAAGAATCCATTCATGCCTCCATATTCATCCAGTGTCACATAAACACCATGGGGAGTTATGCTTGTAACCGTTGCCAGTACAAGCTCCCCTTCTTCAGGAAGATGTGATACTGCTTCCATATTAGTCCAGCCTTTTAATTACACTTCCAAGGATTCTAGCCTTACCGCCAGTTCTTTGAGCAATAAGGCTATCGCATACTTTACACTTAATATCTATATTTGTTGATGAAAATACGACTTGCTCATTGTCACAGTTAGGACATTTGATAAGAAGGAAGGCGCTTCTTGGTTTTGGTATAAGTATTCTCTCTTTTTTCATAGGATCACCTTCTACTGAACTATCTCCATCTTCTTTAATCTAATTCCGTACCTCATAATTTCATGCTCACAATCCTTACATTTGAGCTTCAATGTCTGCTTCTTTGTTGTCTTTGCACTTCTTTTCAGCTCTGGGAATTTTTGACCCCCATATCCTTTTTTATCTTCAGCATGATGTCTTGCTCCTTGAGCTGTAGATCTTTCTTTACCCTTCTTATAGATAGTCACGCTATGCACAGTATGACGCTTGCAATGAGGACAGTAAGTTCTTATCTCCTTTGGGGCGCGCATAGGCAAGAATCCGAAACACTCCTATTTTTTCTTTTTTATCCTTCTTTTTTACAACTTCAACAGCCTTCTCAGGCTTATCCTTTAACCTATAAATGATCTCTCCAGCGGTGCTTGGATCTATCTTCTTTTCCTCAACAAGCTGTTTGATTTCATTAGGAGCTTCTACCAAAGAGAGAAGATAGTGAATATACGGTTCGCTTAAACCAATTTCGGATGCAGCCTCCGAAACATTCCAACCTTTCAATTCCATTAACTTCTACGAGAGAGAAGGTAATTTATGACTATTATACTCAGGTATATTAGTCATATTTTCACTTTCCCATTCACTGATAGTTTTCTGTGTTACCCCTACAATGAATGGTTGTATATCTGAGGGCTGTTTTTTAGAGACGTCGCTATCTTTTTGCAAGGGTTCTGATTTAGTGGAAATAAAATATCTACACCCCCTGACAGGGTTGACAGGGCTGACAGGAGTGTTAGGTTCGGGTTCTTTTCTGTCAGGGCTGTCAGCCCTGTCAACCCTGTCAGGGGGTGTAGATATTTTATTTCCACTAAATCAGAACCCTTGCAAAAAATTGTCCTCCCATTTCTTTTCAACCATATTTTATAAGGATACAAATCATAATCGATCATGAGCATTAAGAGCTTGAAAGCTCCTCCTTGTCTTTTTTCATATCCCTTTATAATATAGCCAAACAGATATTCGCCTTCATCAGCCCCTTCTTGAATGTAAGGATAACATTCTGTTACAATTAATTTCGCTTTCAATTTCCGATTAATCATATTTATAATTGAAAGTTTTGCTTCTTCTAATGATTCTTCTATCATTTTCATTTCTTTTGGCGATTGAGGCAAATTCATGGAATCTTCTCAGCCTCTTGATCCTCGAGCGAGAGCCCGAGAGACTTCGCATAATTTTCAATTGGCGCAGGACTTGAAAAGTCCATAGCTCTTTGGACTAACCTAATGTTGCCATGCGTTGTCTTTAGCAAGAATTTGATACGCGCGTATCGGAATAAATGAGGAGCCAAAACAGAGCTGATATTTTTCAAAACCTTCCAGCATTGTAAAGGCGATAGATAGCTATCGAAATCGAATCGAATTGGCTGGCCTTTTATGTTTCTCAAAGGAGGGAACAAATAGCCATCTTTATTTAATTTTAACCTTTCATCAAACCATGTTTTTATATAAGGTAAAAGAGCATTAAATTCTTGGCCACCAAATTCATTCTCTGCAAGGTATCTTTTGCCTTTTACAACTCTTATTGGATAAGGAGGCTTGAAGACCTTGATATTCTCATTACTTAAAGGAGAGCCACAATTTTTGCAGAAATTGGCTTGAAGAGATTGCTTGGTATTACATTTTGGACATACTTTGTGCCTTTTGGCTTTCTTTTCAATCGAAAATACGAAGGACGCTTTATCTTGCCCGAAATCCGCGTCTTCCACTCTGAGCTTCAAAATTTCATTAACTCTTTTGCCGAAGCTCCAAAACAAAACCAACAATGCTGAATTTCTCAGCCTTAAGAGCCGATTCCAAGGCTCTGGGATTTTATAAAGGCTAGGTGCTGCTAGTATTGCATCAGCCATTTTTTGCACTATCTCAGGAGTAAGCGGTAAAGGTCGGTCTCTGAACTCTCTAACCTCTGGCCTTTTGAACCAGCCTTTTTTCTCATTCGCTTGTTTTTGCTTTATCTTTTCAGCTTCTTCCTTTATTTTTTGGAGATCCATCATTTTACCTCACTTTTAATGAAACTTTCGGAACCACTCTTCCATACGCAAAATCATGCTCAAATTAAAAGAACTAGCGAATGGGATCATTCTAAGACTTATCTTTTCTTCGTTACACTTCATCCTCATCAACTCTCCACATTCTTCTATCAATAAATTCCCGCAAAAGATAAAAAGGAATGCTAATGAACAAGATTAGCAAGCCTTGCAAAACTCTTGTTCTAAACGCTTCATAAATTAGTGAATAGTTGATAATTAATATCATGAAACATAAAAATAGCAATCCAATAATGAAAGACTGTTTTGTTTCATCTATCATTACTTATCATCATTTTTAAGAAAGCAATGCTATCTCTTAGTGGCTTTATGCTCGATTTATCAGCATTTATGGTCTCTATTTCAACACTCTTCATCTTCAAGCCTAATCTATTTGCTTTTATCAGCATTTCAGAAGCCCAAGGATAACCATTTTCTTCAATTTTTAATACATTAAATACATCAGCCCTTATAGCTCTAAAGCCACATTGAACATCAGGCATCTTAACATTAAAGAACCTTTCAAGCATATTTTTAGTTAAAATATTGCTCAATCTTCTTGTTATAGACATTTTTGTGAAGTCTCTAGCTCCTACAACTAAATGCTGATTATTATTTAATATTGGTTCTAGTAAGCATGGTATTTCTTCAGGATTATGTTGTCCATCTCCGTCAAGTGTAATAATTATAACTTTGTGGCTTAATTCTTTTTTGGTTGGGGTTCCTCTCCTAGTTTTTATCCGCCCGCTTTCATTTAGTTTTGTAGGTTTATTAGCATGTTGTATATGTATGCTTTAGCTGATAATT
>Ga0080004_1219065_pt1 | contig 52924 bp, 63 predicted proteins | sample WasSprMetagenome_FD_69207 | JGI IMG/M metagenome (GOLD analysis project Ga0080004, IMG submission 69207) | Sulfidic aquatic microbial communities from Washburn Spring, Yellowstone National Park, USA - WS (SPADES assembly) (version 2) | ecosystem: Environmental > Aquatic > Thermal springs > Hot...
AGGCGACTAGCGGCAACGGCTCCCGTAGCACGGGGGCGGCCCCAGGGGAAGCCGTTGAGAAGTAGATGGCGGGGAGCTGGAATCATTGAACATGAAAGACCATGAACCGCCATCTACCGAGAAACGGTTCAGCCTTATGTGGATTCATATCGTCTTTACGGCTATCGCCCCAAGTGCTGGAAAGATTCTAACTTTCCGGCATCAATATAAACGCGTGGCAAAGCATAGGTGGTTGCTTTAATGAGCGACGTCTTCCCAACTCTACTCAAAGTGGCGGCAACGATTATTGTAAAAGCTCTTAATAGCCCTCCTCAAAGTCTCTAACTCGCTTTCCCTATCAAATAGCTCTTCAGGTCTTTCAACCGGTCTGTCAAAGAAAGGGTAAAACTACATACCTCTGTAGTTCAAAGACCCTAATACACTTTAGTCACAATGTTAGAAATGCGGGGAAAAAGTAAGGGTTAGTGGCGCATCTCCACTAGACTATCCCTTTCAGGCTTTCAGATCGTCATAAAAATTAATAGCCTTGAAAAAGCTTCGTCGTTATAATAAAAGCATAAAAACACTCAGCATGGTTAACTAATTCGTTGATCGAGCAATGCAGAGTTTTCATGAGAGGAAACGAGTAGGGTATCTAGAGGGCTTTGTATCGATATTCGTGAACACAGCACTATTTATGGTCAAGATCGTGGTTGGGGTAATGTGCAACTCAATAGCGGTCATCGCCGATTCCGTTCACACGCTTTCAGACTCTTTAACATCTATTGTTGTTGTCGCTGGGTATAGGATGGGGTCTAAACCCCCTGATAAAGAGCACCCATTTGGTCATGGAAGAGCTGAAGAGCTTGTAACCCTGATTATAGCGTCAATGCTTTTTATGACCGGCTTAGACTTCACGATTAGAAGTATTGAAAAATTTTTATCGGGGGAATCCTACATCTTTAGCTGGCTCCTTGTCACGGTGATGGCGGTGTCGGCTCTCGTGAAGGAAGGCCTCGCTCTCTGGGCTTTCTGGTTGGGAAAGAAGTATAATGCGCAACCTATATTAGCTGATGCATGGCATCATAGAAGTGACGCCATAGCCTCAGCGCTTCTAGCAATAGCATTCGCCTTCGGCAGAAATATACCGTGGCTTGACAGTGCTCTAGGGATAGTGGTTTCGGCTATCATAATTGTTACGAGCATCAATATACTAGCCGAGCCTTTCACGGAGCTCTTGGGCAAGGCACCCACGTCAGCAGAGGTTAAGAGGATAGTAGACCTGGTTAAGAGGACGAGCCCCCTGGTTCTAAGCGTGCACCACATACACGTCCACAGGTACGGGGACCATGTTGAGGTCACACTACACATCCACCTACCAGACGACACGTCTCTTTTCAAAGCACATGAAGTAGCGACTGAGATCGAGGAGGCTTTGAGGAGGGAGCTCGGCTATGAGGCTACAGTCCACGTGGAGCCCGTTAGCGCTAGAAGGCTCAGGAACCACCAGGATTGAAAACTGCTTATAGGCCCAGCAGGACTCTAACCAGGATGCTAAGGCCAGCTGAGACAGCTATCACGTATATGGGGTGTAGGTTTGCCAGGTATAGTAGTGTGAACGCCACCACGAATATCGCTACGGAGACAACGTTTACGAATGGAGGCTGTTTCAACGTGAGCACGCTTCTCCCAACAGATATCAGCGCGTAGAGTATCAGGGCTACTACAGCCGCGTTAATCCCCCTGAAGACCACTCTAGCCGCCTCGCTCGACATATAGCTTGTCAGGAACATCGCTATCACAAGTATAATCAGGTAGGGGGGTATCACGACACCCAAGGTAGCTAGAATCGAGCCGGGGAGGCCTCCCAGCTTGTACCCTATGTAGGTCGCTGAGTTTATGGCTATCGGCCCCGGCGTGCTCTCGGAGATACCTATTAATCTAACAAACTCTTCGTCGCTCACCCACTTGTTTATTTCAACCAACTCCTTGTACATCAGTGCTATACCACCGTAGCCTCCGCCAAACATGAAGAAACCTATCTTCATGAACTCTAGGAACAATTCGAGTAAGCCGACACCCACAGGCAACACCATTGAAGACGCTATCCCGGGAACACTATTAAAACATTCCTCTTACACTTATCTTACCCACATGGCTCAATCGGTTGGTTTCATGTCTCATTGAGGACAGGCTAGAAAAAGTCTGTTTTTCTAGAGCAGGTTGCCTTAGTTCTACCTGTGCCTCCCCCGCTCGGCGTATAGGGAGGTAAACATTGTTGTTGCAACAGCCACCGCCGCCAACAGGGTGGGATGAACTCTAGTTTTGGATTTTTGAGTTCACTGGCTTTACCTCTACTTCCAGTTTGCAGGTAGGTGGGAGCGAGAGGGATCTTTACTAGAAGGGTGAGCCAGGTGTGTTGGAGAAGAGGTGGTGGATTTAGAGGATTAGCCTGTAATCTACTTGCCCCGGGCCTAGAAGTGTTTTAAGGCGTGTATGGATGATTTAAGACTGGCTTGCTGGCCCCGGGTTTTGAAGGCGCTTTAAGGATGCGGGTGGATACCAGGGTTTTCCTGGATAAAATGGGTTACAGGTATTACTTCAATGTAGAGGAGGCTTCTCAACCAGATTTCACCGAGGTTCGATTCTCGGACATAATACCTGAGCTGAGCGGTACGAGGATTGGTGGGCAGAGGCTTTACAGCCACCAGCTAGAGGCTTTGAATGCTCTGAGAAGCGGTGAGAACGTTATACTCGTGTCCGGCACAGGTAGCGGGAAGACAGAGGCATGGGTTCTCTATGTCCTAGAGCGCGTGAGGCGGGGCGACCCTGTTAAAGCGCTCGCGATATACCCCACTCTCGCTTTGGCGAATGACCAGGTCAGGAGGATTGGAGAGTACAGCAAGTTGCTGAAGCTAGGGTTCACTCAGCTAGACAGCTCCAAGGTCAGGAGGAAGCTCGCGGGAGGTAGGACTCGTTTAATGGAGGAGCTGGGTAGAGCGGGGATCGTCGTGACAAACCCGGCTTTCCTACTAGGCGATCTAAAGAAATTCCTGTTATCGCAGACCTCAGCACTACTATACAACTACTACAAGAAGGTAGACCTGATCGTGGTCGACGAAATAGATTTCTACAGTCCACGTAGCATAGCACTACTACTCGGAATACTCGAAATAATCTCCGAGGTTTCAGATAAGAAGCCTCTGGTAGCCGTGTTAGGAGCCACCATATCTCAACCCGAGGATCTAGGGGAGTTTCTCAAGAGGGTGACAGGGAGGGGCTACAGGGTTGTTAAGGGCAAGCCCTTCAGAGTTGAGAACAGGGTTTACATCATCCTCGGCAAGAACCTCCGGGATATCTGGGATAAGCTGAGGTCGCAGACGGCTAGACCGGAGATCCAGGGGAAATTACCGGACGAGGTTAAGAGAGCTCTAGAAGATTATAATTTGTTCGCTGAGAAGCCTTACTTCTACATCCAGTACCTGGAGTCAATAGGTGTTGAAACCCCTTCAATCCACCTCGACTACACAGAGATTTTATCCCACTACCTCAACGACGACTACGCTACAATAGTCTTCACCAAGAGCATTAGCCACGCGGAGGAGGTTTTAAGAGAGCTTAAGAGCAGGCTGGGGGAGGATATACCTGCTTCAACACACCACCACCTCGTCCCCAAAGAGAAGAGGGAGGAGGTCGAGGAGAAGACTAGGAGAGGCATTGTGAAACTACTGATATCCCCTAGGACTCTCTCCCAGGGGATAGATATAGGGGAGGTGGGCAGGGTAGTCCACCTAGGCCTACCGGAGGACGTAAGGGAGTTCTACCAGAGGGAGGGGAGGAAGGGTAGGAGGATGGAGCTAGGGTTCTCGGAGACAGTCATAATCCCCCTTGGTAGGTGGGATAGAGAGCTTTTAGCGAACGGTTTCAAAGCCCTAGAGGAGTGGCTCAACCTAGGCATCGAGAGAACCCTCATCAACCCTGACAACCTCTACCTCCACCTATTCCTCGGGCTCTCCAAGCTCATATCACCCTGGTTCAAGATGGAGTTGACGGACAGGGAGAGGGAGGCTCTCGAGAAAGCCGGCTTGCTGGAGAGCGGGAGAGTCGACTACCAATATCTGAAGAGGGTCTTCGAGAGGCTGAACTTCTACGAGTACGGGCCCCCGTACGGGGTTAAGAGGTACCTTGTTAAAGAAGGAGGCGAGGTCGCCTTAGAGCCGGTAGGCCACTGTGACCTGGTTGAGAGGTTCCAACCCGGTTGCATCGACTACGGCGAGGAGTCTATTGTTGTAGCACTTGAGAGAGGGAGGAGCACGAGGCATGTGGCTAGAGTTTTAGAGAAGAGGTTCAGGGAGGTGGATTTCTACCGCGACGACGCCTTTAGAGTCGTCCTAGAGGAGTACAGGTATGTGAAAGAAGGGTGGGGTGAAAAACCGAACATCCTGAAGGACCTGCTGTCAGGCAGGATCTCGTCGAAAGAGCTATGCGTGGTGTACGTCCCATCCAACGGTTTTGGCGCTTACAGGAAGGTCCCCAATAGATGCATCTGGTCTCTTAGATCCGAGAAGCCCAGGTCTCTGAAAGCTGGGGGCGAGATAATAGTATTCTATGATAGGAGGAATATCTACCTACCTACACCAACCGGGGGAGAGTACAGGGATTTCACCTACGGTTATAGTTTCCAGGTCGACCCCGCTGAAAACGCCGAGCTACTTAGGCTGGCTCTAGCGAGCTTGATGATACTATTGAGGAGGAGATTAGGCATAGCCTTCGAGACGATTATGTACGATGTAATTAAGGTCGGTGAAACAAAGTACTTTAACCTCCATGAGCCGGAGGCAGCGGGGCTCATAGACTGGATTGACTGGAGTTATGTGAGGAAACTCGTCGAGGAATACGATTTCACACCGCTGGATAGAATACTCTTGTCCCAGATAGACGAATTAGCTTACTCGAGCCTCGTGTCCTACGATTTCAACTGGGGTATTGTCAAGCAGGAAATGCTGAGAGTAGTCGACTACATTTTATCCAGGAAGAAGCTCCACCTAGTTGTGAAGGGTGTGAGGGTCAGGATCCCCAAGCCAGGTAGATCCCTTAAACTAGGCTCCCTCTACGTGCTCACCGAGGTCTCCGGTGAGGAATCGCTGAAAACAACCTTGATAGCGGGGGTAGGGTTCTTCGACGGCGAGGGCTTCTACAACGCTGTAGAAATCTACCCTCCCATACCGTACATTAAGCCACCTGAACCCTTGAGAGAGCTGGAGTCCATGATAGCTGAGAAAATAGATTACGAGGACTACAAGCTGATAGTCGACTCCAAGGAGAAAACTATGGCCCAGCTCAAGACAGCTAACTTGAGGACGCTCGTGAGAGTGTTGGAGAACATGGGGCCTGACAGGCTTATAGACATACGGGAGGTGAAGAGGCCTGCCTGGATGGGGGATTTGAACATATGGGACGCCCTGATCGAAGCCGGCCTATTCAACTCGGCCGTTAGGGTTGAAGACGTGGTTCTCGCTGTTTCGAGGGTCTTCGAGAAAGGGCAGTTGTACCCTGAGTTGAAAAAAGTCATCGAAAGCTTCCTAGCCGACCAATCCAAGGCAATATACCTTGCCTACCTGCTGTTAACCTCGTCGGAGCTCGAAGGTAATCAAGTAAGCTGATTGGAGCCTTGTTTAAAGCTGGATGGAGCCGGATCTATATCGGGTTGAATAGAATTTTTATCCGAGCCCTGCTAGCCGGCTCTCTTCCTAATAAGGCCTGCTATCTCATTCCTCCAGAGGATTATCTCTCCGAGGAGAATTAGCTGTCCAACATCCGGATATATTGTCGAGCCCTTGCTGGTCGACTCCACTAATAGGAGGGGGAGTATAATGAGGTTGAGGCTACGAGATGTTTCGACAAGGTAGATTATGGTGTAGTGTAGTAGAATGGTCAGAGTACCCAGTGTTGTGAAAACAATTTTCAGCAAGCCCCCCTTGAGGAATGAGGCTACTATTAAGAGGATGAGAATGAGGACGCCGACTATAGAGGATAGCTCGTATACGAGGCTGATGGAGACCACTTGATCCACCACGCATTCATTGCAGAATAGTGGAGGGTTGAATTTAAAACTCCCCCACTCATATTTTTAGAAGGAGCCGCCGTAGTATAGCCCGGTCAAGTATGCGGGCCTCTCGAGCCCCTGCTGGGAGGCGTGGAAAGCCCGTGACCCGGGTTCAAATCCCGGCGGCGGCACTTTAGTATTTTTCTCAGGCTTTATCTCTCATAGCCGGCGTCACACCCCTCTGCCCCTGGTACTTCCCGCTGTAAGGCTTGTAAACAGGGCTACTTGTTCTCAGGAAGACGACGTGGAGGAAGCGCTGGCCTGGGTAGACTCTAATAGCGTTCGGACCCCCTATAATCTCTATCGTAACCTCCCCCTTGAACCCGGCGTCTATGACTGTCGGCGGTATGTAGACGCCTGCCCTCGCGAAAGTGCTTCTAAGGTTGACCAGCCCCACTAGGTCGGCCGGTAGCTCAACCCACTCCATAGTGGTCGTCAACACGTGCTCGTAGGGGTTTATGATGAAGCCCTCATCGCCGACCTTCGAGCACTCCAGGAAGTCTACTACATTCATCTCCCTCGTATCGATAACACCCCCGCTCCTAAACCTGCAGAACTCGCCCCCGAACCTCAGGTCTACACCGTTCTCGCGGACGGTGTCCTCGAATAAGGGGTTGATTACAAGGAGCTTCTTCTCAATGTAGACCCTAATATCCCAGTCACTTAGTATCAGGGGAAACCACCCGGTAGTATCCTCCACTAGGATACATCACGGTGTTTAGCGAATAAATAGGAGGATGCTATCAGACAAGGATGAATTTATTTTCCAACAAAGATTTTGGCTAACTGTGAGTGTAGCCGGGTATCCGGTTGGGAGGATTACCTGTGAGGGTTGCCGGGCTGGTTTCAGAGTTCCTGTTCCTAATGGTGCTAGTCGCCTCAATCCTAGTTTTTCCGAGTAGCTTGGAAATATATTTCGCCAGGCTAGACCTGGTAATATGGTTGATCACAGGGTTTTACGCTGTAAGCTTCAACTACAAACTCTTGAAAAAACCCTATATCAGGGCCGGCGAGCTCCTGAGAATACTTGGCTTCACATTGATTTTGGCTGGTAGGGTCTACAGTATACTAGCCGCGGCTGTAAGTATTCCTTTGAGATTGTTTATAGGGGGTTGCATAAACACAGGGGATTTCCAGCTAACTATACTACTGGTGTCCACGGGAGTGCTCTTTTCCTTGTCGGGAGGGCTGACTCGCGGTATCGGCCCTCGCTTCCGCAACCCCATTAGAGGTTTTGCTGTTGCTTGGGGCTTCCTCATCAAACACCCTGTTTTCACCTCTGGTGTTATAGCCTTCTCCGTTAGATTGATGCCCGAGTTATACTATTCTAACTATATCATCGGCTATGATACAGTGGAGTACGTAGCGCATTTGAGAGATTACGTAGCCTCCCCCAGCATCATAGGAGTCTACTACTGGTTCGGCTATCCGAGAAGAATTCCACCACTACTCGACTGGCTCCTATACCCGCTTGCCCTGGTAGTCGATCCTGTGGTGATATTCAAGTTCTACCCAGCCGTAATGTACTCGGTTTTAACATCTCTCACAGTATACTACGGTGTCAGAGTCCTCAAACTCACCAACAAGACTGGTTTACTCCTCGGCTTAACCTCCTCTCTATCTTTAATAATGCTAAGGCTATCGTGGGATTTAATGAAGCAACTTCTCGCCGAGGCATTCTTCTTGGCGGCTTTGATATCGGCCGAGAAGCGGAGGCTCATTCTCCCATGGGTACTTTTCATACTTTCTAGCCTCGCGAGCGAGTTCGGGGGATTCATCTCGGGTGTCGCCTCCGCCGTTATATCAGTGATCGAGATTGTGAGGCATAGAAACTTGTTAAACGGCTTGTTTTACCTCGCAACCTCAATAGCCTCGTATGCGACGGCAGTATACTTCACGAACACCCCTCCAGTGGTGGGCAACCCTCTCACTCTTTTCTCACCTCCAGTAGTCGGCTTCACGTACACATCTGAACAGGCGGCCTACATTATGGCCTACATCCTGCTAACGCTAGGCCCACTCCTCCCATTCTACGTCTCATGGGTTCTCGAGAGGAAGCATGAAACACTGTACTCCCCCTTTGTATCCCTCGCCATCCTACTCCTCGCCCTCACACCGTTCGTTACACCTGTCTTCAACGCCACCAACGGGGAGTGGGATAGAGTGTTGATGTTTGCCACCCCTATAATAATGGCTTCAAGCCTCAGCGAGATCTCTAAAGTAAAGTCCCGCGGCCTGGTTGCAACCACGGTACTCTTGATATCGCTACCCGGCTTCTACGCCATCCTACCGGGTGGGGAATTATATAACGCTCAAATATACCAGGTTCTCTACAGGACTCCAACCTTGCTGAAGCCTATGCCACCGGACCTCTTCCTATACAACGCGGGTTTAAATGTAGCGCACAGGGCTTCAGAGATGTATGGGAGGGACGTTATAATAGCCCCTGAGTGGATTATACGTTTCATCCACCTCTATGTGAGGAACCCGGATCCCTCTCTCCTAATGGTATACGACGGCGACATATCCCAGGCTACTCTACGAGAACTAGCCGCCTCCCACGGTCACCTGATCCTAATAACCGCTAGCACACTCCCTCTCAACCAAACAGGTTTAGCCACCAAAGTCGTGTTCGAAAGCTACTTCCTTAGGATAGTGGAGCTGACCGCCTCCCCGCTCTAAAGGGCGAGGGTTCCCTTTAGGGGGTTCACTGGTTCCCCGCATCTATTCGGGTCTACATCTGTCATCTGCGGGGCAGTCGGGGCGGCCAGAGATCCCCCCATCTTTTCAAGTGCTCTCTTCTCGATGTTCAACACTGCTACTGTGTCTCTATCTGCTTCGAAACCGCACTTAGGGCACTTGAAGACTCTATACCCATTCTCCCTCATCTTGTTGCTACATCTTGGACACCTAGTGGATGTATCCATAGGATCTACCGCTACAACCGGGACTCCATGCTTTTCACACTGCCAGTCAATCCACTCAGAGACTATAACTGAGTATTAGTAGAGAGACCTTGTGCTCCCGGGGGGCTTCCTCAAACTCTCCGCTAACCCCGTTAAATCCTCCCTGGCGACCGCGTATTGGTGTTGCCTCGCCAATGTTGCGATTTTATACGACACTTTCTTAACCCAGTCCTCGACTATGCGTCTAGCCTTGGAGTGGAAGTGTGATACCCTCCTTCTAACACCCCTCCTCCTAAGCCATGCATTGTACCTAGGTGAGGAGTACTTCTTCTCTAGTCTCTCGGCTAGTTGCTTATAGTGTAGAGCCCTCTCAACAGGGGTTTTAAATCTGGATTCAAGCTTAGAATTGCCCACAACTATTTGCTTCTCATTGACATCCGCAGCTAAGACTCCTCTAGCGGTATATTTCCGTGGTTTAGGCACGTGCTTGGATACCTCGAGAACCAGCTTCCCATCCTTGAACAACAGCCTAGCGTCTCCACTAGGGTAGTTGTCATACCTCATATCCCAGCCAGTGATCTCTAGTCTATAGCCTCCAAGCAACTCCACGTGGTTGCCGTTGACTCTATAACTATACTTATACGTCAGCCAGACCCTCAGAGCCTTGGCTCTAGGCATGTTGCCTCTCTTAGGGTTGTTGAGCCACGACTTGGCAATTGCTACGGCCTTTCTATAACAATCCTGGGCAACTTTAGATGGTAAGCTAAACCTCTCCTTGAGCATCGTAGAGTAGTTTATGTGCTTTACCAAGCGTTAATGCCTCGTTCTCAACCACTACTCTAATAGCGTGGTTTAAAGCCTCTCTAACCTATACATGAGGCTCAATAACTCCCTGAATGCCTTGGGCTCGGCTCTAACCCTCACTTTAACAGTCAGGGTTAGAGAGCCCTCATCGCCCGAAGACATAATCTACTAACCGCATTCAGCTATGCTGTCGTTCCTCAAACCCTTTATATACCATCCCCGCCTTAAAAGGCGAGGCTTTCGATTGTAAACGCTACCGAGTGGAGGTAGCCAGTGGATTAGTTTCCGGATGGTTCAAGGGATAATTTATTTTCCCTCCCGTAGCACAACGGCTTAAATCATTGAGAGCCCTGTCCCTAGTAAACATGTTCCCCATGCCCCCCACGTTTTTCGTGGTTGTGTAGGGGATCCTTACATCTTGATTAACTGTGGCGTTAAGTTCCGTGGGTGTTCCGTAAATAGTCCGTTACCGATGAGACGAGGCAGTCTCTTATCTTGTGGTTGGGGACGAGCTCGGGGCACCTCTCTATCGTGAAGGAGCATCTTCCTTCGATGAAGTCCTCGAGAGAGCACGGGTTAGCCCTGACTCTGTTCTCGGCTAGAACGCACCTGGGGCCAGCGTACTTGAATACCACCGGCTCCGCCTTCGCGAGCTCTTCTCTCACCATCCAGGCAACCCATCTGATCTCCCACTGGGCTCTGCTACAGGTTCTCAAGGGTATGAATACTTCGAGGAGCTCCCTGGCGTTGGCACTGAATACAAGCCTTGTTTTAACAGCTTGCGGCAGTAGGAACCTTGCGTCCTCATAGCTGACACCGCTCCTGAGGGAGATATAGTAGTTTCTAACACCCTCGGCAAGTTTCTTTAGGAAGAAGCTGTCCTTCAACTCTATGACTCTGGGTGGGATGATGAAGCCCTCGCCAACGATGCTTAGAAGCGTGTTGAAGTCTAAGTCGGCCTCAGTAAGCTTATCCAGCACAGCAACATCGTCCAGCCCGCTCACCCCACCCCCCAGCACCTCTCTCGCCCTGGCTACAACCCCCCTGAGGTATCTATCACTATACCTCTGGCTTAGCTGGGTGAAGGATGCGTGTCTATGCCTGACGAGCTGGTGGCTGCAAACTCTGCTACAGACCACTTCGAAAACGTATAGGCTGTGCTCCAAGGGGCTCCCATGGCCCCTCCTCACGAGTTCTCTAACCCACTCTTCAGCTTTATCCTCACCCATTTTTCCCAGTATATCCTCGAGTTCCCGCGGTGAGATGGAGAGTTTGGCCGCCCCGGCTATAAGCCTCCCGGAGCCCTCTAGTCTGGCTATCAACTTCGCTGAAGGGTAGTATTTGGCATGCATCCTCAGCAACCAACCGGGAATAGTTTAGCGGGTGTCAGCGTTAAAAGAGCTCAGCTTGAAAGCCACTTCTTAACCCTCGTCTTAAATCCCAGCTTGGACACTGATTCAGCGATGGCGTCGAGGAGGTCGTTGCCCGGGTTGCAGAAGAGCTTGCACCAACCCGGATCCCTGGGCGTGGTGACAGGCTCGCCTAGTAGCGGTTGAACCACTATGACCAGGTGGCTTATCCTCGATAAGGGGCTTTTAACCTTGTCCAAGTAGCCTACCACGAGCTCTGGCTTGCTGAACTTGGAGACAGGTATCCTGAGCTCGAGTGGTATGTTGTAGTCTGCCACAAGCGATAGGCTTCTCTCGTATAAACCCCACAACACTCCAACGGACTCGGGTTTCTGCCCAAACATCACCTCCGGGGGAACCTTGAAGTCCGAGGCGATGTGATCTACAACGTTTCTATCGAGGAGCCTGCTCAGCGGTTTATAAAGTGTGAGGTTGGTGTTCAAGCTGGTTTTAACGCTGTAATTCTCCCTGGCGATCCTTAGAAGCCCCTCTAGCTCAGCCCACTGCACCAACGGCTCCCCACCTGTCACGTGGAGGTAGTCTACTAGACTCCTAGAGGCCTCTATCTCGTCCAGTAGGCGGTCTACGTCTAGTGGACGGCATCTCTCAGGGTCGTTTACAGCTAGCCTCCAGTTGTGGCAGAAAGGGCATTTTAAATTGCATCCGCAAAGCCAGAGGGTGAAGGTGACAGAATCCACTACGTCTACGAGGCTTATGTTCTTCCAGCCAGCCCCGATAAGCTTGATGTTCGCCATATGAAAAATACCTTTCTCCGAGCTTGTCTTCAACTATAGTGTTTCCTAGTCCAGAACTCCCTCCTCCTCTGCGGGTTCCAGTTCTTAAGAGGCCTGTAGTAGCCGATTATTCTACTCCAGATCTCCACGTTGGTGTTGCCGCACACTGGGCACCTAGTGTACAAGCCCGTGAAGGTTCTACCGCATGATGGGCAATAGGTTAGAGCCGGCGTGAAGCTCCAGTACACTATGTCAGTCTCCATTATCCTCTTAGCCAGCTTAGCCAGGGCCTCGGGTTCAGCTTCCTCGCCCAGGAAGATGTGCATCATTACTCCTCCCGTGAAGTATTTTTGAACCTTCGACTCGATTTCGATCCTCTCGGGTAAATCTATTTCACCATAGTAGGGGGCGATACTAGTGCTGTAGACAGGGTTCTCGGGATCCGGCAGGTAGTCGGCTAGCTCCGGGTAGAGTTTCATGTCTAATGACGCCATCTTCGGGGAGGCAGACTCAGCCGGTACCTCCTCGACATTCCAAGGCGTCCCAGCTTCCCTCATCCACTCTCTCGCATGGTTTGTGGCAAACTCAACCATCTTCCTCATCAAGTCAGCCGCTCTCAGCCAGTCCCTCCTTGAGCCCTCCAGCCACAGCTTCGGCTCGCCCATGTATATGGCCGCGGCCTCAGGCAACCCTACGAGCCCTATTGTGTTGAAGTGGCTTGAAGGGAACTCGTGCATGTACTCTAGTATCATGCTGTACATGCCCGGGTACTGTTTCATAAGCTTCACATACCTCTCCCTGAACCAGTTCACAGCATCCTTCACAAGCCCAAGCCTCTCCTCGTAGAGCTCCCAGAACTTGGACTCCTCGCGCTGGGACTCTAGGCTCACCCTAGGCAGGTTGACGTCAACGACGTTAACGCTCCCCGTTATATCAGGCATAGCCCATATACCTCCAAATCTCTGCCTCTCAAGCTTACTCCAGTACTCCTCTTCGGCCTCCTCAACATCCCTCCTGGTCAGCGAGCTCCCCTTCAAGGTGAAGCCGCCTTTCTTGGAGAAAGCGTAGGCCAGCTCGTTCTTGTCAATAGTCAGCCTGCAACACATTGCGAAGGAGGCATCCGGGTCTACGACTCTCGTGTTTAACCAGTAGAAGCTACCTCTCTTGGCGGCTGTCTTGAACACGGCTTCATGTATCTCCGGATCCTCCCAGAGCCATTTAGCCGTCGTCATGAGGGTTGGTATCGGGAAGGTGAAGGGCTGGCCGACGGCGTCCCCCTCCATCAGTAGCTCCACCATGGCCTTCAGGAATAGTTTGGCCTCGTCCTCGTAGACGCCCAGCGGCTCGGTCTTCTTTCCATCGTATACAGCGTAGTCTCCCTCCAGCGCTTTCTTAGCGGCGTTCATTGTCACCGTGAAGTTCGTGAAAGGTGTCTGCATCCCGATTCTAGTCGGGTAGTTGAGGTTGAATAAAAGCCTCTGGATGTGTTGCTTAACAGTCTTGTAGTCCAGCTTATCGGCCCTTATGAAGGGGCCCGCATACCATTCGACGCTTGAGAAGGCCTGGGCTCCCGTGAAGTAGTGTTGCATCGTGATGAGGTAGTTGGCTATGTGGTCAACATACGTGTCGAAGTGCCTGGCCGGCTTAGAGATGACGGTGAAGGTCTTCAAACCCTTCTCCAAGAGCCTGCTGACGCTGTGGCCTGAGCAGTAGGGTATGTAAATACTGTGCGGTAGCTTGTGCAAGTAGATTAAACCCGCTTTATGCGCCTTCAGTATCTTATGGGGTATCAGGTCGAGGAGATCCTTCTTCATGTACTCTTCTAGGAGGTAGCTGAAAAAGCCTGTTGGACCCATATACCTGTTAGCGTTCTCGTTGACGTCCAGGCTATTCCACCTGGCGTACTCGACCAGCGGGTCAACTCTGCCTTCATTCCCATGCGTTACAACCTGCTGATCCATAAAATTGACACCCGATCCAAACTCTTGAAAAGTGTTGTTATCGTAAAGTTATTGGTTTTAGAAGGTTTAAAAGGAAGCGATAAACATGTTATTATATATAATTATTATACATCGTGGGAATGCTAGATCATATTTTTGAATTATTTGATCTAGATCCGGCAATTATTACTCTATTTAAATCCTTAATAAACCTTGCTTTAACTCGAATGCTGTGATCAAGCGTGAAGCTACGATCCATGTCGGCAATGATTCCTTGTAGATTGAATATTTCTCTGTAGCGATCTCTAATACACTTTCGCTGAAGTCACCGTGCTGGAATGCCCCAATGCCAATAGCATAGCCCTCCTCGAAGGCCCGGGTCACTAGGCTACCCAATTCTGCGGGCCCCCCTCTCTCCCAGAGGAGTATTAGCCCTTTTAAACCGGCCTTCTGAGTGAAGTCCTCTAGCCCGTAATCCTCCACCTTTATCAAGGGATTTCGGCTTCCAGGCGGTACTCTCCCCTCCACGAGCAATTGCTCCATTAAGCCGGTGAACCTGTTGTAGTTGCGGGGTATGCGGACTCCTGTTTTGAAGGATATCATCTTGTTCCCGTATGTGTGTACAAACACGTTTACAAGCCCGTTCCTCGCGGCAGGGCCGTCTAGGAGTTGGAGTAGCGTTGTGTGGACTATGTCCGGCCTCCCCCGCTTCACCCAGTCCTTGAGCTTTCTCGCGGCATGGTAGTGGACGGATATGTCGAGGAGTATTTCATCGGGCTTCTTACCCCTCTTCCTAGCGTTTTTAACCACGGATGGCTCCCGTGATATCTCGGCTGGAACCAGCTCTAACCCTGCTTCTATTAGAATTATATTTAATTTCCCCGTCATTCTTCTTCCTCAGGCAATGATTTAGCTGGAACAGTTTTTAACACTCTTAACGGTGGATATACTGGGCTATTATTTGGTGGAGATGCTTTTTGAGCAGGGTTCTCAGGGATCTAGCGCTCCAGAGAATGAGGATATTGTACGATCTCTCGGTTGAGGCTGTTAGAAAAGGGGATAAGGAGCTCGCTAGAAGGTATATCTCTCTGATAATCGAGCTAGCCGGTAAAAGCAGGACGAGGCCCCCGAGATACATACGAAGAGGCTACTGCAGGAGATGCCGCATCCCCCTAATACCTGGTTTGACGGCGAGGTACAGGATTGTGAGTGAGGGTAAAGGTTCAAGACTGGTTATAACATGCATAGAGTGCGGGTGGAGAAGACGGTTGATGACAAAATCAAAGAGGAGATTAAGAGGAGACTCGAGGGCAAAGTAGATGTCCAGCTGGGCAAGAGAGGGGTTTCAGAGAGTTTTATCAGAGAAGTGAAGAATAGGCTGGATAAGAAGGGTGTAGTGAAGATCCGCGTCCTCAAATCGTACTTGAAGACGGCTGGCAGCGACGTCGAGAGCCTTGCAGAGCTCATAGCCTCGAGGACAGGTAGCGTTGTTAGAGATGTTAGAGGCCACACTTTCATACTTGTAAAGGAGAGGAAGGGTGGTCGAGACTCTATTAATATTTAAAACACCCATTTGATTAAACTACATCTAGCTTGCTTCAGAGAGTGTTTGAGGATGGTCAACGCTCTGGAAGTCCCGGCCGACAGGTTGATAAGGAGGCTGGCCGACTACTTGAAGGAGAATGTTCCAGAGGTCAAGCCGCCGAGCTGGCACATATTTGTTAAAACAGGTTGCTTCAAGGAGAAACCGCCCGCGGACCCGGACTGGTGGTATATCAGGGCGGCCAGCATTATGAGGAAACTGTATAAATCCGGGGAGCCCATCGGCGTTGGTGGGTTTAGGGTTATATACGGTGGGAGGCAGAGGAGGGGTGTGAGGCCTCCCCACTTCAGGAAAGCCGGTGGGGGTGTGGTGAGGACGATACTGCACCAACTGGAGCAGGCCCAGCTAGTTAGGAAAACTAAGAAGGGCAGAGTGTTGACGCCTCAGGCGGTCGCAATAATGGATAGAATAGCCCTAGAAGTCGCTAGAGAGTACGCGAAGGAGAACCCTGAGTACTCGAAGTACTTGCCTGCTAGTTAAACCTTAAGAGGATTAAAACCACTCTTAGACAACTAGGAAGGTGTTTTAAAATGGGTGTGGAGTACGAGGACGAGGAGTTAGAGGAGATTAAGAGAAGGAAGCTAGCTGAGATGCGGAAGAAGCTGGAGGAGAAGGAACGTAGAGCCCAAATAGAGGCCGCTCTAAGGCAGATACTCACACCCGAGGCTAGGGAGAGGCTGTCGAACCTCAGGCTTGTTAGACCCGAGCTCGCTCAAGCGCTCGAGGAACAATTGATCAACCTGGCTAGGAGTGGAAGAGTTAAAATACCCATCACAGATGACTTTCTGAAAAGACTACTATCGGAAATTTACGAGCAGACACATAGGGAGACCAAGATTGAGATTAGGAGGAAGTAGGTATGGCGCGCTTCAAACCGCTGGCCAGGAAGCTAAGGTTGGCGGCGGCTCTTAAAAGCAATAGACCTATACCTGTATGGGTTACGTTGAAGACTAACAGGAGGGTTAGGAGAGGTTTTCGGCTTAGGAACTGGCGTAGAAACAAGCTGAAACTCTAAGGGGTGGTCTAGGTGAGCGAGGGCCAAGTTAAGAAGTCCATTCATGTAATCCCCCTTGCGAGGGTATACTTTGGTAGAAGGATGAACAGAGCGGACAGGGCGGTCAGGCTGATTAGGAGGTACGTGTCCAGGCACTTCAAGCAAGCCGAGAAGATAATCATAGACCCGATGGTAAACAAGTTTGTGTGGTCTAAGGGTAGGGAGAAGCCTCCTAGGAGAGTTGTAGTTGAGGTGAGGTTTGACCCGAACGAGAAGACAGCTAAGGTCCTGCTAGCTAGACGTAGACCTCAAGCCGGGGGTTCCTGAGGCATGTAGGTGTTTTATTTAATGGAGATAGTTAAGCTAAGTGTTTACGGTAATTCGAATATAGGGGTTTACATCTTCGCGAATAATAAAATAGCCTTGATCCCCCCGGGCCTCCCGCGGGACGACTTAGAGCTGATATCAGAGGTTCTAAAGGTAAACGTATTGGAGTTTAGGGTGGGTGGTAGCCCTTTAAACGGGGTTTTCATCGCGGGGAACGACAAAGGCCTCCTACTGCCCTACTTCGCATATAGCTCCGAGGTAGAGCAATTGAGGAAGGAGGCGTCTAAATACGGGCTGGAGGTTAAAGCGTTGAGGTCACGGGTCACCGCTCTAGGCAATGCAATACTCTCGAACAACAAGGCCGGCATCATATCACCGGATTTCTCGGATGAAGACCTTAGGGAGATAAGTGAGGTTGTAGGCGTCAACATCGTTAAAAGGAGCTTACTCAACTTGCCTATACCTGGTAGCATAGGCGTCGTGAACGATGTTGGCGGGGTAGTGCACCCCGACATCTCGCAGGAGGAGATGAACGTCATCCAACAGATCCTCGGCGTAGCAGTGGAGAGAGCAACCGTCAACGCTGGAGTGCCATTTATAAAGAGTGGAATAATTGCTAATAATAAGGGTATCATAGTCGGGGGCATAACCACAGGCCCCGAGATACTGAGGATTAGAAGGGGCTTTGGTGGTGGCTGATGGGCGAGGTAAAGATATTCAGGATCACTGGGAGGATGCTTGTTAGCCACGACAGGTTCCCGACCTGGCAGAAGTTCACGAAAGAGGTTAGGGCGTTAACGAAAGAGCAGGCCTTGGAGAAAGTGTATTCCATTCTAGGGAGCAACCATAAACTCAGGAGGAAACATATCGTTGTAGAAGAGGTTAAAGAAATAAGCCCTGATGAAGCTACCCGGAGCGATGTCTTGGAGTTCCTGAGAATTGAGAGGCTGGTTGTAGGATGAGTAAGAGGACGGAGGAGAGGGTTGTCTCGCTGGAGGAGCTTGTAGCAAGGGCTGAAGAGCTCAAAGAGTATGCGGGGGCGATTCAATCGGCTTTAAACACATATCTAACACAGTACACTGAGCTACAGCTCGTCATAGAAACCTTAAAGAGCCTCCCGCAAGGCTCCCCTCAAATATATGTTCTTTTAAACAGGCTTGGCTCAGCTATGATTCCAGCCCAGGTTTCAGAGGGATGGGAGAACAATATTGTGGTGAATCTAGGCTTAAACTATTATGCTAAAGCTACCAGGGAGCAGGGAATAAGCATATTGGAGAAGAGACTTCAAGCAGTTAAGAGGATAATTGACAGACTTCAGAAAGACTACCAGTCCGTCGTAGAAGAGTACTCATATATCCAGCAGATTTTAGCACAGGTTTACGCACAGCTTCAATATAGGCAGGCTGAGGCTACCGGGAGAGCGGGGCAATAGAGGATTAAGTGAAGGGGGCCTCTTTGTTTAAACGCCTTAAAAACATTTTTTCGAACTTCGTAGACAAGATTTCCTCGATAGCCTTCTCCAAGGACAAGTTGTACAGCGAGCTGGAAGAGCTTAAAATGGAGCTGGTCTCAAGCGACGTCGCGCTAGAAGTGGCTGAAGACATCTCGAAAAAAGTAAGCGAGGCTATTGAAAGAAATATTGTAAGGGACAGGGCAAGTCTAGTAGCGTATCTCAGAGAGATCATCCTAGGCTATTTCAAAGAGGCGGGTACTATAGACTTCGATAATGTTATCAAGAGCAAGAGGACGTATAAGATAGTTTTTCTAGGTGTCAACGGCGTAGGCAAGACTACTACCATCGCTAAGATAGCCTTCTACCTTAAAGAGAAAGGGTTTAAACCGCTAATGGTCGCAGCAGATACTTTCAGGGCTGGGGCTCAAGAACAGCTGAAGATCCACGGTGATAGAATAGGGGTTCCCGTCTTTACTGGGAGGTATGGTGTGAGCCCGGCCTCGATAGCCTACGACAGTATTCTCCACGCTCAGAGCAAAGGCTACGATGTCGTGCTGATAGATACAGCGGGTAGGATGCACACAGACGTGGACTTGGTCGAGGAGCTTAAGAAAATCGTGAAAGTGGTTAAACCAGACATGAGGATCCTCGTCGTAGACGCGTTGACTGGGAACGACACCTTGGAGCAAGCCAGGTTTTTCAGCGAGAAGATAGGTGTCGACGCTGTGGTCATAGCGAAAGTCGACGCGTATGAGCAAGGAGGTGTACCCATAAGCATCGTCTACGCCATCAGGAAACCAGTGTTGTTCATCGGTGTCGGGCAGGATTACAAAGATTTAAAACTGTTTGATCCAATCGAATACCTGGAAAGAGTTTTACCGGCTTAACCAACGGTGGTGTAATTGAATTTCAGGGAAATAATCGACCAGTGGAGGAAGATTTTCGCGGTTGCGGCGAAGCCTGAGAGAGATGATTTCATGACAACGCTGAAGCTCAGTTTACTCGGAATGACGATCGTAGGGGGCATAGCCTTTGTCATCAGGGTCGTCTTCTACGCTTTCCTATTCCCTCAGATGGCGGGGTAACCCATGTCTAGCGAGGAGCCTAAGATATACGCTGTTAGGACTACTGTTGGCAGGGAGTTAGATGTCGCGGTCATTTTAGAGAGGAGGATTAGAGAGCTCGCTGAGAAAGGGGAGGATGTAGGGATAGTAAGCCTGATAATCCCACCGGGTGTCAGAGGGTATGTCTTCATTGAATCAACAAAACCTGCCGGCATATACAGGGTTATCTCTGAGGTTAAACACCTCAAGAGCGGGTCGCTGATACTCGTCTCGAGGGAGGAGTTAGAGAGGCTTATCAAACCCAAGCCCGTTGTCGAGTCCATTAAAGTCGGGGACTTGGTTGAGATTGTGAGAGGGCCTTTCAAGGGTATGAGAGCCCAGGTTACAGGTATAGATAAGAATAAAAACATGCTTACGGTTAGCATTTTAGAAGCCACCCACGCTATACCTATAACGATTTCGGGGGAGTATGTTAAACCGGTTAAGAAAGGTGAGTAGTCTTGGGTAAGAAGGTTATCAGGGTGATGGTTGAGGGGGGTAAGGTTACCCCGGGGCCGCCCCTGGGGCCTACATTGAGCCAACTCAAGTTGAATGTAGGCGAGGTCGTGAAGGCCATCAACGAGGCTACTAAAGAGTTCGAGGGGTTGAGCGTCCCGGTTGAGATACATGTAGATACGACTACGAAGAAGTATGAGATTAAAGTTGGAGTGCCGACGACGACAGCTCTTCTCCTCAAGGAGGCTGGCGCCAAAGAGTTCACAGGCGACCCGGCTCACCAGAAGATCGGTGATTTGAATATGGAACAGGTCGTTAAAGTCGCGCTCCTGAAGAAAGACAAGCTGACTGCTAAAACATTGAAGGCGGCGATTAAAACAATTCTGGGAACCGCGAGGTCTATCGGGTTGACTGTAGAAGGCAAGGATCCGAGAGAGGTTCAAAAACTCGTTGATGAAGGGCACTACGACGAGTTGCTTAGCAAGTATGAGAGCGAGTGGGAGAAGGAGGTGTCCTGATGCCTATAGCGAAGGAGGCTCTTGTACAAGCCCTTGAGAAAGCCATGTTATACAAGAACGCTGGTTTCAAGGAGTCCGTCGACTTGATTATAACACTAAGAGATGTCAACGTTAAGGAGCTAGGTGGGAAGATTAGAGAGACTGTTGTATTACCGAGAGGCAGAGGTAAGGAGCAGAGGATATGTGTCGTAGCGGATGGCGATATGGCCGAGAAGGCTAAGCAGTCTGGGGCGTTTCTCGTGATAACGCCGAACGACCTTCAAGGTATTTCAAAGAAGAACGCCAAAAAGATTGCGGGCTCATGTGATTGGGTTCTAGTTAAAACGGATTTAATGTCAATCGTGGGCAGGACTCTTGGACCAGCTTTAGGCCCTAGAGGTAAAGCCCCTGTCCCCGTCCCACCTGGATCCGATATATCGGCTATAATTAACAGGTTTAGGAACGCTGTCCTAGCTAGGTTGAAAGATCAGCCACAGGTAATGACGGCGATCGGAACTGTGGATATGAAGCCGGAGGATCTAGCGGAGAACGCTCTGGCAGTGATATCGGCTTTAGAGGCCAAGCTACCGCAGGGTCAGGCTAATATAGGTAGGATTATTGTGAAGACGACAATGGGTATTCCAGTGGAGGTTAGGGGTGTATAGGGATGCCCGCTCTAGTTAAGGGTAGGGAGGTACCCGAGTGGAAGGTTAAAATAGTTAGAGAGATAGCTGAGGAGATCAGAAACCACAAGTCTATCCTTATAGCGGATCTAACTGGTTTCCCAACAAGCAAGTTCCAGGAATTGAGGAAGAAGCTCAGGGGAAGAGCGGTTATTAGAGTTGTGAAGCCCAGGCTGCTCGGCATCGCCCTCAAAGAGGCGGGTTTAGACCCGGAGAAAACCGGGTTAAAACAGTACTTGACCGGGCAGATAGCTGTGTTGATGTCCAATATGAACTCGTTCGAGTTAAGCAATCTATTGGAGAAATACAAATCCTACACTTACTATAAGCCCGGGGACGTGGCTTCAAGCGAGATAGTAGTACCGGAAGGCGACACAGGGATTCCGCCGGGCCCCATGCTAAGTGTCTTCGGGAAGCTTAAGATACCTACCAAGGTGGTGGGCAACTCCATTCAAATAGCTAAAGACACAACTGTGGCTAAACCCGGCGATAAAATCTCCCCCGAGCTAGCCAGCCTCCTCCAGAAGCTAGACCTCCCGTTGAAGGAGGTTAAATTAAGGATTAAAGTAGCCTACGACGGCGGGGTCGTTATACCGGGTGACAAGCTACTGCTGAACATAGACGAGTACACGGAGATGTTGAAGAAGGCTGTTTTAGACTACCTGAAGATAGGTGTCGAAATAGCGCTCCCAGAGCCCGAGATACTGAAGCTGACGCTCGCTAAAGCCCACAGAGAGGCCTTGAGCCTCGCGGTCGAAGCCGCGTTCATAACGCCCGACACTATCGGGGAAATCATTAAGGCAGCTCACTTGAAGGCCCTAGCATTGGCTGTTGAGGTGTCCGGTAAAGCACCCGAGCTCGGCTTGACAGTTGGTGTTGCTCAGCAACCGCAGGTACAGCAGCCTGCTAAGGAGGAGGAGAAGAAGGAGGAGAAGGAGGAGAAAGAGGAGACTGTTAGCGAGGAGCAGTTGGCTGAAGGCCTCGGCTCACTATTCGGCATGTAGGCTTTTCTCGACTGATACTGTTTTAAACCCCTGCACGCATTTAAAAAGCCCTGAAACAATCTAGAATGCGTGGCAGAGGTGGTGCTTTATAGAGTACATATATGCTTCCCTACTACTGTATAAGGCGGGAAAAGAAATTAGCGAGGAGAACGTGAAGAAGGTTCTGGAAGCCGCTGGAGTGGCTGTGGACGAGGTCAGAGTCAAATCGCTTGTAGCGGCCCTCAAGACGATCGACATAGGTAAAGTGCTGGAGCAAGCCCTGGCGGCACCTGTGGCTGCAGCACCTGTAGCCCAGCCTGTGGCGGTACAGCAGCCTGCTAAGGAGGAGGAGAAGAAGGAGGAGAAGGAGGAGAAAGAGGAGACTGTTAGCGAGGAGCAGTTGGCTGAAGGCCTCGGCTCACTATTCGGCATGTAAGTCCACCGGCACGCGAGTCTTTTATCTCTTAGAGTAAAGAAGCTTTATTACACGTTTCCTTAATTACCTCCTTGAAGTTAATCGGGGGTACTCTTGTCGTCGAGTGGGATAGATTTAGGTTACTTGAGGAAATACGGGTACGAGAAGTATAATTGCGGAAGATGCGAGGGGGTTATGTGGAGCACTAGGCCTAGGGATACATGCCCTGATAGACCGTGCTCGAAGTACGATTTCCTGTACAAGGACTACAAGGGGCTGAAGCCTCTAACGCTAAAGGAGACGAGGAGGAGGTTCATAGAGTTCCTCGCGAAGAGGGGTCACGGGGTAGTAGACCCCTACCCTGTGTTGGCGAAGTGGCGTGACGACCTATACTTGACGATCGCGTCGATAATAGTATTCCAGCCCCACGTCACAGACGGCCTGGTCGACCCACCCCACAACCCCCTCGTTATAGTCCAACCCTCAGTGAGGTTGACTGATATCGATAACGTTGGTCTAACATTCGGCAGGCACATGACTAGTTTTGAAATGGGGGGTATGCACGCTTTCAACAAGCCTGGTAGATGGGTTTACTGGGTTGAAGGGGTCTTAGACAACACCATAGACTTCTTCACCAAGGAGGTGGGGTTAGGGTTAGATGACATGGTCTTCAAAGAGTCGTGGTGGGAGGGGGGTGGGAACGCGGGGCCTGCGCCCGAGGTATTAGTAGACGGCCTGGAGGTGGCGACCCTAGTCTTCATGAAGTATAAGAACGTGGGCGGGAAGCTCGTGGAAAACCCTGTGTTGGTGGTGGACTGCGGGTACGGTATCGAGAGGATTGCGTGGCTCATGCAGAGGACTCCAACGGGCTTCCACGCCGTGTACGGCAACCTCGTAGACGTGTTCAAGAAGATACTGGGGGTGGACGAGCCTCCCCACGATGTGCTGAAGAAGATAGTCTACGAGACCAGCGACAAGGAGATCTCGTCTCTAAGGCAGTTATTAGAGGAGGCGAGTAGACTGGGGTTCGGGGACTATGTTAGAGACCTCGAGAAATCCATATACATGTACTCAATCCTAGACCACACCCGTACACTCGCCCTCATGTTGGCCGACGGGATAGTCCCCTCCAACACTGGAGAGGGCTATCTCGCGAGGCTAGTCGCCAGAAGGCTTGTCAGAAACACCTTGCTGACGGGCGTCGAGTTGTCCAGGGTGAGGGATATCGTGCTCGAGCTACTTGATGCGCAAATAAGCTACTGGGACGGCGACTACATCTTTGGTAAGCTGAAGGCTAGAAGGGACTATATTGTGGAGGTGGCCCAGCTTGAGGTAGGCAAGTTCGTTAACACGCTGGTTGAAAGCGAGAGCCTGGTCAAGAAACTTCTCTCCAGGAAGAGGGCTCTCAGCCTCGAAGACCTAATATCGATCTACGACTCCTACGGTGTCCCCCCGGAGGTTGTTGCCGAGAAAGCCAGGGGTTTAGGCGTCTCCGTCGAGGTGCCAGGCGACTTCTATTCCATTGTTGCTTCAAGGCACACTGCGCCGCCCAGGTTGGCCAAGCAGGTTGAGAAGCAGGAGGGTGTAGAAGACTGGGTTGGATCATTCCCTGAGACAGCCCCCGTCTTCCACTTAGACCCCTATCAGACGAGGGTCGATGCCAGGGTTCTAGGCGTTAGAGGCAGGCTCGTGGTATTGGATAGGACAGTCATATACCCGAGGTCAGGCGGCCAGGATCACGATACTGGTTTTATCAAAGCAGGGGGCAACGTCTACAGGGTTGTTGAAGCCTACAAGACCGGGGGCAACGTCGTAGTCCACGTCTTGGACAGAGAGCCCGACCTGAAGCCCGGGGATCTAGTGGAGGTTGAGGTGGACTGGGGTAGGAGGTACAGGTTGATGAGGCACCACACAGCGACCCACATTGTTTTAGCCGCGGCTAGGAGGGTTCTAGGAGACCACGTCTGGCAGGCCGGGGCCGAGAAGACTGTTGAGAAGGCTAGGCTGGATATAACGCACTACAAGCCCATTACGAGGGAGGAGGTTGAGGCCATTGAGAACGAGGCTAATAGGATAATCGACTCCAGGTTGGAGTTAAACGTCTACAAGCTAGGCAGGTTTGAAGCCGAGTCCAAGTATGGTATTAGGCTCTACCAGGGCGGCCCCGTTTACTCTAGTGTTGTGAGAGTCGTCGAGATACCGGGGGTGGACGCCCAGGCTTGCTTCGGGACGCACGTGAAGAATACCGCTGAGGTCGGGGCGATCAAGATACTGAGCGTCGACAGGATCCAGGAGGGTGTTGTGAGACTAGAGTTCGTTGCTGCGACAAGACTACCAGAGGTTGTGAGGAGCATGCTCGAAGAGGAGGAGAAAGCCCTGAAGGTGCTGGGGGGAGATAAAATAGCTGCTGTAGCCGAGAGGGTTGCGGGAGAGCTTAAAGCAAAGTCAGCGTTGCTCGGCAAGTACAGGAGTATCCTGAAAGATATGTTGCTCGAGAAGAGCGTTGTTGAAAGCAGGTGCGGCTTCAAGTACTACATGGTGAATATCCCGGTTGAAGACGAGCAGTTGAAGAAGGAGATCGTCGAGGAGGCGGCGTTGAAGAGGAAGATGATGGTGGTCGCGGTTCTGAACAACATTATAGAGGCGGCAGTAGACCCCAGCCTAGTGAGGGAGGGGAAGATAAATCTGACTAAGCTCGTGGAAGAGCTCAAAGCCTACGGGAAGGGCGGGGGCAAACCAGACCACATTGTAGTCAAGCTGAATAAACCAATAGACCCAAGCATGATCGCGAGCATAGTAGAGAAACTCGTCTGCCCAGAGCAACCAGTCCCCTAAACCCCTTCTAGTAGTGGTTGCGAACGCTTTTAAAGACAGTTGAACACATAGAAGCATAGAGGCGGGCCCGTCGCCTAGCCAGGACAGGGCGCCGGCCTTCTAAGCCGGAGGCCCGGGGTTCGAATCCCCGCGGGCCCGCGCCCCTACTTTAATCCCCTAAGCATGATTCCATGAATTCTTCTCGGGATCTATAGCCTGTAAAGACGCCGTATACTTCAAAAACCGGCTTTCAAAGAGAGGTAATCGCGAGCACTGGAGCTGCTGTGTTTCAGTATCTCAGGGATTTTCAGGTTGAAGTTTGTTTTAAGTTTGATAACGTCGTTTCTAGTATTATGGTTTGAAACACTGTGGGTTCTACGGCTGAATACCGTGTGATAGCCTAGAGGTCTACTTGTACAGCTTGTGGTGTAACTCCAGCTTTGTTATTGCTGAGATAAGTGAAGTCTACCAGGAGTTTTGGAAAGTTAGCTTGGAAGAAGAGTGCCCCGGAGATCGTAGAATGTGGCGGCTTTCACGTGGACTTTAACCCACTCCCCGTAGTTGATTTTCTCATCGTCATCACCGAGTATGACGACGGGTATGTAGTTCGCAAGCCTGCATACCCAGCCCCTACCCCTCTCGGATGCATAGCAGTTCTGTATTGTCCCCACATATTTCGTTTTCTCCTCTAAGCCGACCTCCTCTACGACTTTCATAGCTTGGAGTACACGGGTCTTTTTTATTTGTGTTGGTAGCTGTGGTAGAGACGCTGCCAGAGTCCTCGGCCTTATACTGTAGCCTGCTAGGTGGACTCTCTCAAATCTAAGCCTCCTAATAACATCCAGCGTAGCCTGGAAGTCCTCGTCACTCTCTGTGGGGAAGCCTACTATGATATCGGTTGCTATGCTGATATCAGGTATCTTCCTCTTTACTTCCTCAACGTACTCTATGTACTCCTCGACGCTGTAGTTCCTCTTCATGAGCCTGAGGATCCTGTTGCTCCCTGATTGCAAGGGTAAGTGGAGGAACTTGTATACTTTCGGGTGTTTAAGCGAATCGATCAAGCCGTCTAATATGAACCTCAAGTGCTCCGGGTTCAACATGCCGACTCTAACCATGAAGGAGCCGTCGACCTCGGCGACCTCGTTGATCAGCTCTGGGAGTCTCCTAGACTTGTACAAGTCGATCCCGTAGGCGCCTAAATCCATCCCCGTCAACTCTATTTCGACAGCGCCTGCTTCAACCGCCTCTCTAACAGCGGCTTTAACGCTCTCGGCCGGGTGGCTTACAAGCACTCTCCTAGCATGCTTGACTATGCAGAAGCTACAGTCACCCAGGCAACCCTCCTGGATTGGTATAGGGGCTATCCTACCAGTCAGGTAGACTCCTATAACACCCCTCCTCCTCAAGCCGTCTAGGAGGTAGACCCTTGATCTGGATTCCACGGCTATGTGAATCCTATCTGCCTCCTGGGGTGAGACAAGGCTTGCCGAGGGGGCTATCTCTGCTACTTTAAACGGCTGGGCTTTAGCCATGCAACCTGCTACTATAAGCTTCTTCCCTTTCTCGCTAGAGTACTTGTAGAGCTCGCTGATCCTTTTAACCATCTTGTACTCTGTTTCAAGCCTAACAGTGCAGGTGTTCACGATTATTACATCAGCGTTAGACGGCTCGTCTACTATAGCGTGGCCTCGGTTCACAAGCACCCTCTTCATTAGAGCCTCATCGCTCTTATTCAAAGCGCATCCATACGTCTCGATGTATACTCTCAAGCCTATGGCGTTCACCGTCTTGGATGAGAATTATTTAAGCCTTTTTATCATTAAATACAGGAGCGTGGTGTTTATGCCAAAGCAGGTAAGGGAATACAGCTACGAGGAGCTACTGGAGAGAGCTTACAGCAGGCTACCCCAGAAGTCTTCGAGCGCTGAGGTCTTCGAGGTTCCTAAAGCCGAGGTGACGATCGTGGGTGGCAGGACGATTATAATGAACTTCAGGAAGATAGCTGACGTGCTCGCCCGAGATGAGTCGCTACTGCAACACTACTATATTAAGGAGCTGGGTGTGCCAGCCGTTATAAACGAGGCGGGGCAACTAGTTCTACAGGGCAAGTTCAACTCCATCGTGATAAACAAGTTTCTGGACATGTTTGTTAAAAAATACGTGAAATGCCCCACGTGCGGTAGCTACCACACAAAGCTGATTAAGAAGGGGAAGGTGTTTATTCTTAAATGTGAGGCATGTGGTGCTGAGACTACTCTGGAGGCCTTTAAATGAGCGATTCAAGCGGTAGGGCATACGTTAAAACATATCAAACGGAAAACGGCCTCTTTGTTGCAGCCTGCGATGAAGAAGTGCTGGGCCTAAGACTGGAGGATAAGAGTAGGGGAGTAAGCTTCTACGTCGACCCTCCTTTCTTCAACGGCGGTTTGGTTGACTTACGAGAGGCGATTGAGCTTCTGAAGAAAGCCGCCATGGCTAATATTGTTGGGAACAGGATTGTTGAATCAGCTGTGAGAGAGGGTCTTGTACTCGAAGATAGCGTTCTAGTAGTTGGGGGAGTTAAAATAGCGATGTTTATTACACTACAATACTAGAGTATTCAAGGTGGATTACCGGTTTATGAAGTATTGTTTAAACTGTGGTAGAGAGGTCTCTGACGAGGACTATGTGAACGGTTACTGCATTGATTGTTTTAGGAAGCTCGGGAATCCTTTCGCGAAGCAGCCCTCCATCGAGGTGAAAGTCTGCTCTAAGTGCGGCTCGATCTTCTATAAAGGCGAATGGTTGCAGGAGAATCTGGAGAGCATTATAAGGAGACATCTTATGGAGACACAGGGGAAGTTTCTAATAGGCCCTGCGGAACTCGTTGGGGCTGAACCTGTTGGCGGGATTCAGGAGGTTTCAAGGGGGTTATACGTTCAGAAGTGGGTTTTCAACCTCGTGTTGAATGGTAAACACTTTATGCAGTTCGAGAACAACGTCAATATCACGGTGACCAGGACAGTTTGTCCCAGGTGTATGGCGAGGGCTAGCAAGAGGATAGCCGCTGTAGTCCAGGTGAGGGGTTTGAGAGCTAGTGTTATTAGAAGAGATGTTGAGAAGATGATTGAAGCCAACGCGGGCTTCAACGAGTACATACTGGACATCGAGGACGCTCAAAACGGCTTTGACATCAGGTTCATCGACCAGCTACCAGCTAGGAGGCTAGCTCACGAGATAGCGAGGTTGTACGGCGGGCATGTAAAGGAGACTTTCAAGTCGACGAGATACGACTCGAGGAGGGGGGTGTGGCTCGGCATTCTCACCCTATCTGTTAGACTAGTGGATTTAGCCGAGGGCTCTATTGTCAGATACAATGGCGAGTTGTGGGTTGTCAAGAGGGTTGACGAGAAAGGACTCCACTTGAAGAACCTAGTGTCGATGAAGAGCATTACTATCCCTCTAGCAGAGTACTGGAGTGAACGAGTGAGCGTCGTCGAGAACTATTATGTTAAGGGGGTATACGAGGTTGTAGCGGTTGATAAGGCGATGGCTTACCTCGTCAACAGCGAGTCAGGTGAGTTAAGGGAGGTGATGCTGTCGAACTTACCGTTCCAAATAAAACAGGGGGATTACATTAAAATACTTGTTATAGATGATAAAGAGTACGTTGTGAAGCATACTGGTTAAGGTGGTGGAGCTGTCTAAAAAGGGAGCGAGTGAGCCGAGCAGTAAGGAACCCCCTCTCCCGACTGAGGGAACTGTGATATGCGGCGTGTTTAAACACTTAGGCGGAGACTACGTCCTAGCGAAGTGCATGGACGGAGTTGACAGGAAGCTAAGAATACCGGGTAAGATGAGGAGGCGCGTGTGGATCAACGAGGGGGACATAGTGCTAGCTGGGATATGGGATTTCTCGCCTGAGAAAGGCGAGGTCATATATAAGTATGGTAGAAGCGAGTTGGAGAAGCTCATTGAAAAAGGGGTAGTATCCAAGGAGTTTATTGATGCGATCAGTGAACTTATATGAGCAAAGAGTATGAGAAGCGTATTAAAGACGACGACCTCTACGAGACAGTTGAAGAAGTCTTCGATACTAGAACAGTTCTAAACGTAGTCGAGCTGATGAGAAGGAAGGTAATTAAGAGATTAGCTGGGACGATAAGCGCTGGGAAAGAGTCGAGGGTCTACTTAGGCTACACGTATGATGATAAACCCGTGGCTGTGAAAATATACTTGACTAGTAGCGCAGAGTTTAGGAAGGGTATTTTAAAATATATTTCAGGGGACCCGAGATTTGCTGGCTTCTCACCGCGGAACACACGCGAGCTCGTGTATACCTGGGCTAGAAAAGAGTTCAGGAATCTAACGAGGCTGTATGAAGCTGGAGTTAGAGTCCCGAGGCCTATCAGCGTTTACAATAACGTCCTGGTAATGGAATTCATCGGTGAAGGCGGGTTAAGGTATCCTCTCCTCGTTGAAGCTTACAAAGACCTGGAGCTCGAAGACGCCAAGAGGGTTTACACTAGGGTTCTCGAAGAGGTTGAGAAGATGGTTTGCGAGGCTAGGCTTATCCACGGTGACTTCTCAGAGTACAACATCATAGTCACACCAGACATAGATGTCTTCATAATAGACGTAAGCCAGGCTGTCGACGTAAACCACCCAAACGCCCTCGAGTTCCTTAAGAGGGATCTCGAGAGGGTAGTGGGGTTCTTTAAGGTCAAGGTAGGGCTTAATATTGTGGAGGACAGTAATAAGTTGATCGAGGGCCTGATGAAATGTCTGGAGAGGAGAAAGGTAGAATAATACCCGGCGTGACAAAACTCTACGAGAGAATCCCCTTGGAGAGAATAGGCGTCCTCGTGGGGAGTGAAGGGCGTGTTAAACGCGAGATAGAGGAGAAAACGAGGACTAAGATAACTGTTGACTCAACCAGCGGCATGGTTATCATCGAGCCAGCGTTCATGTCTACGACAATGTTCGAGTTGATGAAAGCGAGGGATATAGTCAGGGCCATAGCAAACGGGTTCCCACCAGATAAGGCTATGAACCTGCTCGGGGAAGACCAGGTTTTGATCATACTGGATTTAAAACAATACGTGGGGGACAAGCCGAACCACCTCCAGAGGATACTCGGCAGGGTGATAGGGGAGGAGGGTAGGGCGAGAAGGATGATAGAAGAGATGACAGGGACATACATCTCGATCTACGAGACAATCATAGCTATTATAGGCGACTACGAGTCCGCCAACATAGCTAAGACGGCCATCGAGATGCTTATTGAGGGTAGAAGGCATAGCACGGTCTACACCTACATCGAGAGGGAGATCGAGAAGCTTAAGAGGAAGAGGATGAGAGAGCTGTGGAAACCACGAGAGACGGGTTAGCCCTTAGTATGGAACCTCAGAAGCGGGCCTCGTCAGCATTAGCACTCTATGCTTAAACCCGGATTCCATCTTCATCGGTTTCTTAGCCTACCGTTTAATAAGTCTACCTCAAGATATAAATTTGGTCGCGTAACGCGATGTGTTTTACCCCTGGGGGAGAGTGTGAGCTCTTTGGAGCAAATCTTTTCGGGGAACTATGTTAAGATTATTCCCCGCGTGGACTTAGACTCGATTATAGCGGCAAGTCTTTTGCTCCATAGTTTGGCTGAGCGGGGGGTGGAGGTTGTCGTCAACTTCGATCTCAAGAATGTGCTTGAAGGAGGGGAGGAAGGGGTCTTACTATTGAATCTACCCACGCCGAAAAACGCTAAACTACACGTGGCCCCCCGGCAGCAAAACTCCACGGTCACAGGGTCTATAGTGTACGAGATGGATAGGAAGTTTGGTGTTTCAGTTTGGGGTAAGATGCTTGCGATCTCTATAGGCGTGTACGATGGATACGACATAGGTAAGGAGGGTTTTAGAGGGGTTGAGAAGTCTATTTTAAACGAGCTTTTGACGAAAGGGGTTGTAGAGCAGGAGCTGGGTTTCAGGTTTTGGGGTTATAAGAGGGTTAGTATTGCGAAGGCTTTAACCAGGACTATTAACCCTCCTCTACCCGGTTTAACTGGCAGAGAGGATTCTGCTGGGAGAATACTCTCAGAGCTTAAAATACCGGCTTCCGCGAGGGCGTCTGAGACAAGTATAGAGCAGGACCAGAATGTTTTAAGGAAGTTTATCCAGCTATTAGACTCAACTATAGTTGGCAACAAGGCGTTCAAGGAGAAGCTTCAGAGGAGGCTAGTCGGCTACGTCTACACTACGACGGTGAACGGTGTGTTGCTAGACCTTCTCGAACTATCCGCCTCGCTCTCCATATACATGGGCCTCCTAAAGGACTCCCCTATTCACCTACTCCAGCTCTCAATATCCCAGAACCTCTTATACGACTTTTTGAATATCTACGAGGAGACGGTCGATTCTATCGCCATGTCTTTGTCGAGCGTCTTCGAAGCGCCCAATAAGATAATTGAATTACCTGACCCATTGGCGAGACCCGAACTGGTTATCGAGGCTGTGAGATTTATACTCCCGAGCGAGGTGAAAAAACCGTTGATTGTGAGGAAAAACGGGTATTTAATGACGTCAGTTAACGAGCTCCTGAGAGTGGGTTTCCCGGTTGAAGAAGTCTACGCACACTGCGACCCGTTACAATTATGCGGGGTAAAAGAAGATGGAAGTCTCGCTAAGGCTTAGCGTGAGAACCTCGCTGAAGGATGCTAGATCGATATACGTGTCTCTTAAGCCGGATAACGAGTACCCGGGCCCTCACCTACAGATATACGACTACATTATAGAGGAGGGTGAGAGCGGGGTTTACGTCCTGGAGGTTAAATGTAGCTCCTCGAGTACGTGTCTCAGGTCTGTGAGAGGTGCTGTAGACGAGGTCTTATCACTGATAAACCTATTGGTTAAGATGGATGATCTACTCGGTTGAAAGCTTAAAAGCGAGTATTTTAATCTGCTTAATTACCCGGAAAGAAGGCTGGTGTGAATGTCGACTAGGAAGGGTGTTGTAAAGGATAAGTGGAAGATGAAGAGATGGTACAACATCATAGCCCCGCCGCTATTCGGCAACGTCGTCTTAGCGTCTACTCCGTCAGACGACCCCCTCAAGTTGATTGGGAGAGTTGTCGAGACAACATTATATGATTTAACAGGCGACATATCGCAGGTGCACGTGAAGATGTACTTCCAGGTAGTGAACGTTGAAGGCGAAAACGCTTTAACGAGGTTTAAAGGCCACGAGCTCGCGAGGGACTACATGAGGAGCTTGATAAGGAGGAAGAGCTCTAAGATTCAGGGTATATTCGATGTCACGACAAAAGACAACTACGTTCTCAGGGTGTATATAGCGACCTTAACGAGTTTCAGGTGTAATACAAGCCAGAAGAGGGCGATCAGGAGGATAATGAGAGACTACATACTAGAGAAGGCGGTTGCCCTAACTTTAGATGAGCTGATCAACGAGATACTAGGCGGTAAGATCTCGGCTGAGATAGCCGAGAGAGCGAGGAAAATATACCCAATTCGTAGAGTCGAAGTCTACAAGAGCAAGCTACTTATGGTGCCTGGCCCCAACGGCCTCCAGCCAGCTAAGGTTGTGTCCCCAATCCAGAAGGGCGCCGCCTAAAAATTTTAAAGTAACTCAGATTAGACGCTTTATAGTGGTGTATTTTGAAAGCTATCATACTCGCCGCAGGTAAGGGCGAGAGGCTTAAACCCATTACTGAGACAAGGCCTAAACCACTCATACCGATACTATGCAAGCCCCTCCTAGCGTGGCAGCTCGATTGGCTCGGGGGATTAGGAGACTTAATCGACGAGATCGTAGTAGTCGTCGGGGAAATGAAAGATAAGGTAGCGGAGTTTCTCTCCAAAACCAACGCTATGAAGCGGGTGAGGGTTAGAGAACAAAAAGAGCAACTAGGGACAGCAGACGCTGTCCTGAAAGCTGTTGAAGGCCTCGACGAGGATGAGGATGTGGTTATCCTGTACGGTGATGTCTACCTGGATTCACCGGAAATCTTGTATAGAATTGCGGTTTCCAGGGAGAACACTATACTGGGTGTGGAAGTCGATGACCCAAGCCAGTACGGGGTCTTATTGACGAGAGGGGACGAACTGGTTAGAATAGCAGAGAAGCCGAGTGAAAGATACTCCAATTTGGTTAACGCCGGAGTATACAAGATGAGGGTAGGGGATATACTGGCCAACAAGGACATATCGTTTAGCCCGCGGGGTGAACTAGAGTTCACTGATATAGTCAACAAAATATCGGAGAAAACAAGTGTAAAGGTAGTTAGAGCGGTGAAAGGCAGTTGGATAGACTTGGGTCTGCCTTGGCATGTTATAGAAGCGAATAAAATGGCGCTGAGCAAGCTGAGAGGGCAGGTGGTCAAGGGCTCTATAGAACAACCCGTCTATATAAGCGGCGACGTTTACATAGGGGAGGAAAGCTATGTTAGGGCTTTCACATACATAGAGGGGCCTGTTTACATAGGGAGGAGGGTGAAAATAGGCCCTACGGCCAGGTTGAGGCCTTACACGGTTGTTTGCGAGGGGTCGGTTATAGGCTTCTCAGTAGAGGTTAAAGAAAGCGTTATCTTCGAAAACGTCCATGCAAACCACCTCTCGTATATCGGGGACAGCATTATATGTGAGGGTGTAAACCTGGGTGCTGGAACCATAACCGCTAACCTAAGGTTCGATGAGAAGAGTGTTAAGATGAGTATTAGAGGCAAGGTGGTTGACAGCGGAAGGAGGAAGCTGGGTAGCGTGATCGGGGCATGGGTTAAGACGGGTGTTAACGTATCGATTATGCCGGGCATCAAGATCGGCTCCTACTCGTGGATCTACCCTGGAGCCGTTGTTAAGAGCGACGTACCCCCGAAAACAATATTAAAGACCGAGACAAAGGCTATTCTTGATGTGATGAAGGTTGAAGATGAGCATCGACGAGTTCAGGAGGAGGTATCCTCATCTAGCCCGTGAGATATTGGAATCATCTAGTAGTGGAGGCCTTAAACTAACCGTAGACAAAGGGTTCTCAGACCCCTGGCAGGGGTATCTACCCAACGTGTCCGATTACCTGAGAAGGTGTAAGAGCGAGAGCGAGGCCTACGAAGTGATCGAATACCTTGTTAAACATGGGGAGCTCTCGGCGGATGAAGGGGAGGAATTAAAGAAGACTATTAGGGAACACGGTTTGAGATACTTCGGGGAGAGGAAGATGGACGACTACTATTACAAGGTAGCCAAGTCGTACTGGAAGTCTGCTAGGAAAGCAAGTACGTGACACCCTGATACTTCGCTTATTTCCTGGCTTTCGCTGAGACTACCTTAATCACATCACCGAACTCTAAGACATAGTCTTCTCCCACCCTTTCCTTTGTCCGGGCATTGATGGCGTAGAGGAATCCTTCTCCTAGCTCAGTGTGTATCATGTAGGCAAGCTCTCTCGCGGTGGTTCCCTTTGGAACAAGGTAGACGTCGGGGAGTACATTACCATGGTGATCCGAGAACTTATTCACGTCTTCAACCGGGTAGACGGGGATTAAACGTAGCACCTCTAGCACGGCCTTATTCACCAGGGTTTGAACACCCGTGCTACCGTAGACTTTTAGAACGTTTTCTTCAACTAGTTCAAGAGCCCTCTTGTATTGGGGTGTCAGCTTCCTCTCATCTACTATCTCGAAGCGAGGGTCGCCTGGAAGATAGCTTAAGACCCCTTCCTCAGCGAGCCGCCTGAGGAGAAGCTCTGCAAGCGAGCTCACGGGGACAACGGTGTTCTCCCCGAAAAACTCCATCAACCTCTTAACATTATCTCTTGCCTCAGGGATGTCTACCTTGTTGGCCGCGATGATAATAGGCTTGCTCAGCCTTCTAACAGCTAGGCTGAAAGACCTGACGTCGTCTAACGTCCAATTTTTCAGGTTTTTCCCCTCTAGGCCCGTAGCCCTGAGAGCCTCGACCACGTGTTGTTTCCTAACGGAGAGGCCTGAGAGGTTTCTGGCTAGGTAGTCGACTTGGTCGGTGACGTTGAGTAGCCCGCGCTGTATCTTAGTTTCCCAAAGCCTCTTCACAACACCCCAAAACCACTCGTCGATCTCCGCTTGTATCAGCCTGGATTCCTCGACAGGGTCGAAGGAGCCCGGCTTCGCAGGCTTGCCCTCGGGATCTGTCGAGCCAGAGGCGTCGACGACATGTATCAGAACATCCGCCTGCCTCAGGTCGTCCATGAACTTGTTCCCAAGACCCCTACCCTGGCTGGCGCCTGGGATTAACCCGGCTACATCCATGATTTTCACGGGGACAAACCTCTCCCCTCTAATACATGCCCCCGACCTGGGGTTGCAGGATGGTAGCCCCAACTCGACGTGGGCGCACTTTATCCTAACATACCCTACACCTATGTTCGGGTCTATTGTGGTGAAGGGATGGTTTGCTATCTTGACTCTAGCTAATGTCAACGCGGAGAATAGGGTTGACTTCCCCACATTGGTCTTGCCCACGACTCCAATAACCTTCTCTGGTGGAGGCATATTATTCCACTACGCTCGAAAAGAGCTGGCTAACTGTTTAAAAGGGATGAGTTGTTTAACCTTATATAAGTTATTTAACCCTGTCTAAGGGTTTAGTGAAGAGACAGGTAGCGGTGGATCAAATGGCTAAAAGCATGTACCATTACATCGCGATGCTGTGGAAGAAACCCTACGAAGGCGAGATGAGAGAGTTGATGAGAGAGAGGTTGATGAAGTGGAGGAGGGAGCCAGCTGTCGTTAGAATAGACAAGCCCACTAGACTCAACAGGGCGAAGGAGCTTGGTTACAAGGCCAAGATCGGCTTCATCGTGGTGAGGGTCAGAGTCAGGAAAGGCGGGTTAAGGAAGATGAGGCCTGATAGCGGTAGGAGACCGAAGAGAGTGGGAGTCTACGGGTATGCGCCGGCTAAAAGCCTCAGATTAATAGCCGAGGAGAGAGCAGCCAGGAAATTCCCGGGTCTCGAGGTCTTAAACAGCTACTACGTGGGGGAGGACGGTAGGTATAAATGGTACGAGGTGATATTGGTAGACCCCTACCACCCGTCTATCTGCAGAGACCCGGAGATAAACTGGATGTGTGAACCCCAGAATCGGGGTAGAGTCTTCAGGGGCTTAACCAGCGCCGGCAAGAAGATGAGGGGGTTGAGGAAGAGCAGGGGGTTGAAGGGGACACACAAGTATAAGTGGAAGAAGAAGGCTAAGGAGAGAAAGCTGAAGAAGAGGCATGAGGCAAGCAGAGGAGCAAGGGAGCCTTGGAGCGAGGCTGGAAAGAAGTAGGCTTCCAAATCAGGGAGATAGAGCTCACAACACACTGCCACGCAACCGAGGACTGCTCGAAAGTTAAGACGGCATTGTTGAACGCGCTCCCCGTGGAAATAAGGAATAGCGTGAGAGTTGAGGAGGAAGACCTCGAGGGGTATTACGGTAACAGGATCAAAGTGATGAAGATAAAAGTTGTAGAGGGAGGCGTCGAGGTCTTTAAGTACATTCTCGGTAATTTGAGTAGGACAGATAGATCTCTTTTAGCGGCATCGCTTGATCTAAGGTTCGACCGGAGAACCAACAGGTTTTTCTTGAGGCTTGATAAGCAAGCCCTATACACGGGTAGGATGATCTTAAACGACTCAGATGACGTGGTTAAGGTTGTAGTCTCCTTCAAGGGGTTTAAAGATGTGGGTATTTTGAAAACGATGCTTATATAACTATATTTTACCCCGAGCTTTGATTATCTAATTACCGCTCTTTTTCGATGAAAGGTGGTTTAAACGCTTATCGATTTATGGATTAGGAACCCGGGCTTAGACTTGGTTAGGGAGGGGAAAAGACTAGGGTATAGAATTATCGCTGCCGAGGGCTTAAACGGCGCCACCGTGATCGAGGGCGTCAAGACGCTTGGGAAAATAGTCTTTGAAATAAGCGGGATAGAGGAGGCCAGGAGGTTGCTTGCAGGCTTGAAAAAGCCGGGAGTACTCGTGGGCGTGGTGCCTTTAACCGTTGAGACAGCTAGATGGATCGCCCATGACAGGCGTGTTGACACAATCGTCATGACATCAAAGAACATGAGCGTTTTCGACAAGAAGCAGGCATCGGTGATGAAGTATTATGGTAAACCCCTCGAGGTGGCTTTCACAGAGATATCTAAGTCGAGTGAGGAGATCGTAGGGCAATTCGCGAGAAAGCTCAGGCTACTCTTAGGTAAGAACATCCCTGTTATAGTTTCAAGCGGGGCCCGAGAAATACTTGAATACCAGCACCCTATGGTCGTGTCGAGCTACCTAGCAAAGCTTTTGAGTTTAGACTTGAAGACAGCCATGTCTTTGATCTCGTTGAACCCATACAGGGTTGTCTCCAAGCTGGGTGTTTGAAGTGGAGGTCTACCAGGTCTTGATATTAATATCCCTCGTGCTCTCAACGGTAGCAATAACCCTGGTTGCCATTATCCTATTGGGCTCCCGAGGCTTACTGAGGTATCTGCGGGCCTCTCTCTTAGGGAAGAAGGCGGTCAAGTACAGGAAGAGGTATCTCGTAGTCCTGTTCTACCCACCCGGCTTCTTTAAGACTCCCGAGGAACTCGAGGCGGCTTTGAAGGAGTGTGTGAGGCAGAGCCTCGGCTTAATATACTTGAGCGGGATCGACCCAAGAGTCGTTTTCATAAACCCTAAGGAGAGCCGGGCTATTATAAGGTTCAACGGTGAGTTCAAGACAGAGTTGCTGGCATCTCTAGCATGCGCGAGTAGACTAGGGTTCAAGATAGTCCCAATATGGGTAGCCGGGTCTTTTAAATCAGCTAAAAAGAGATTCTCCTAGAGCACGTTTAATAGCTTGCGAACCATAACTCTGCGTGAGATGATGAAGCCGCTCCAAATAGAACGGTGAAGACCTCGCGACGAACTGACATAGGGTTTCAAACTTAAAACCCGTATTCGATAAAAATACTAACCGAGTGCGGGGGTGCCCGAGCCAGGCCAAAGGGGGCGGACTTAAGATCCGCTGGCATAGGCCTGCGTGGGTTCAAATCCCACCCCCCGCATCAAATTTTACACCCGCTTGAAAGAACTCAATTCTTATTAATCCCTTGAAACATCGAATGTATTCCAGTGGTGGTTGAAAGTGAGCTTCGGGTTGTCTGCTGCAGCCTACGATAGGGCTATAACGATCTTCTCGCCGGACGGCCGGATATACCAGGTCGAGTACGCTTTCGAATCTGTTAGAAGAGGCTGGACGACGTTGGGCTTGAAGAGCAAGAAGGCGGCAATGGTTGTTGTGGAGAAAAAGAAGATCTCGCCGTTGGTTGATGAAAATCAGATACAGAAAATATTCAAGATCGACGACCACATCGGTTCCAGCTTCGCCGGTATAGCTAGTGACGGTAGGGTACTAATTGAGTACGCAAGGCAGGAGGCCTTGCTCCACAGGCTCTACTACGATGAGCCAGCTCCAGTCGAGTACCTTGTCAAGAGGGTCTGCGATGTAAAGCAGGCGTACACGCAACACGCTGGCGTGAGGCCTTTCGGCGTGGCGGTCATATTTGCCGGCGTCGACGACCAGGGGACCCAATTGTATATGACGGAGCCTAGCGGGAGGTATCTCAGCTACTACGCGGTAGCGGTGGGTGAGAAAGCTAACGTTGTGAGCGAGTTCATGGAGAAGAACTATAGGTTTGATATGGATGTAAAGGAGACGATTAAGCTCGGTATTCAAGCTATAGCGTCCGTTATCGAGGGAAAGCCCTCCAGCGAGCTAATTGAAGCGGGCTACGTCGATGTTGACTCCAAGAAGTTTGTGATCATGAGTAGAAGCGAGATAGACAGCGTCCTCCAAGAGCTAGCAAAAGAAGGAAAAATCAAACTGTAGCGCTTTACCCTAGCTCACACTTTTCCCCACGGGCCCACTGGGAGTGGGGGTGAACTTATTTTACCCGGTTGTTTCTTAAGAATCATAACGTAGTAGGATGCGTGATGCGTTTTGACAGATAAATATGTTATAGCTAGGCTTGAGGAGAAGGGCCATAGGTTTGAAGTGCTTGTAGACCCGGATTTAGCGTTGAAAGTCAAGGAGGGTAAGAGCGTTAACGTAGACGACCTCCTTGTCGGCGATTTCATCTACAAGGATGCGAGAAAAGGGTTGAAAGCCTCACCTGAAAGCCTTAGAGAGGTGTTTAAAACCGATGATATAAAGCAGATAACACTAGAGATCGTGAAGCGCGGTGAGATCCAGTTAACAGCCGAGCAGAGAAGGAGGTTTGCCGAGGAGAGAAGGAAGCAGGTCATCAATCTTATAGCTAGGAACGCCGTCGACCCGAAGACTAAGCTACCTATACCTCAGAAGAGGATCGAGCTTGCTCTCGAGCAGGCCCGGGTTTCAATAGACCCATTTAAGCCCGCTGAAGCACAGATCGAGGAGATAGTGTCGAAGATATCTAGGATTATACCAATAAAGATTGCCAAAGCATACGTTAGCGTGAGAGTACCCTCGGAGTACGCCAGTAGAGTTTACAAGCTCCTCGCCCAGATGGGTGAAGTAAAGAAACAGACTTGGATGAATGATGGTAGTTTATTAATTGAGATTGAAATACCAGCAGGGATGCAACAGGAGTTGTTCGATAGGGTAAACGGGCTGACAAAGGGCTCTGCCCAGATAAAAATAATAAGCGTGGGATAGAATATGAAGCTCAAACTCTACGTGGCCGACAGGCAGATTGTGAGGCCGGGCGACACGCTGGCCGTGATCGAAGAGGATGGGAACCAGGGGTTCAAGAGGATACCTGAGAAGCACATATACCTGCTGGACAACAATATATACTCGGATGTCTTCGGCGTGGCATCGGTCTCTGAGAACGATATATCCGTTATACCCTTCAACAGCGTATACTACCCTAGGAAGGAGGATGTTGTAATAGGGATAATCGAGGGTATCGGCGTAACATCATGGGAGGTTGATATTAGAAGTCCCTACAAGGCGTATCTAAATGCGAGCGACGCGATCGAAAATTTCAACCCGCTCTACCATGATTTAAAATCATACCTGGATATAGGGGAGATGGTTCTAGCTAAAATAGTAGCTTTCGACAGGACTAGAGACCCCTTGCTCACAATAAAGGGGAAGGGTCTCGGCAAAATCATCGAGGGCATCATCATAGAGGTGAAACCCAGCCGTATCCCGAGAATAATAGGGAAGAAAGGTAGCATGTTCAACCTCCTTACTTCGAAAACAAACTGTGAGATGACAGTCGCCCAGAACGGTTTTGTCTGGGCCAAGTGCCCCGACGAATACAGAGGCGAGGTTTTAACCCAGGCTATAAAGTTAATAGATGAGAAGCCCCATGTAAGAGGGCTGACTGAGGAAATAAAACAGTTCCTCGAGAAGAAGTTGGGTGGTTAGGGTGTCGGAGTCCAGGCCGAGGCTGATACGTGAGGACGGGTTGAGAGTTGACGGTAGGAAGCCGGAGGATTTGAGGCCTATCAGAATGGAGGTAGAGGTTTTGAAGAACGCTAATGGTTCAGCTCTCGTGGAGTACGGGGGTACTAAAGTTATAGCTGCTGTATACGGCCCCCGCGAAACCCCCAAGGCTGTACAGCTGCCTGACAGGGCTGTTCTAAGAGTGAGATACCACATGGCGCCTTTCTCGACCTCCGAGCATAAATCCCCGGCGCCAACGAGGAGGGAGATTGAATTGTCGAAAGTCATAAGAGAGGCCCTTGAAGCAGTAGTCTTTACAGACCAGTTCCCTAGAGCCAGCATAGATGTATTCATTGAAGTCCTCCAAGCCGATGGAGGGACTAGGACAGCTGGGTTAACAGCCGCCTCCCTAGCACTAGCGGATGCTGGAATACCGATGAGGGATCTGGTTGCAGGCGTGGCTGTGGGTAAAGTCGACGGCGTGATTGTCCTAGATATAAACGAGCTTGAAGACGAGTTCGGCGAGGCCGATATGCCGTTGGGCTATGCGGCCGGCATCGGCGAGATAGTGCTCCTGCAGCTAAACGGGGTTTTAACCCCGGAGGAGTTCAAGAAGGCTGTCGAGCTGGGTAAGAGGGGTGCTGAAAGAATATACGCGCAGATGAAGGAGACGCTTCATAAAAAGTACCTAGCTGTCTTGGAGTCGTGAGGTGTGGACTATGTCTATAACGCCTCAGAGAGAACCAATCATGCCTAAGCTTAGAGCCGAGAACATCATTAAGATGCTGAAAAAAGGTGAAAGAGTAGACAACAGGGGGCTATATGACTACAGGAGTATCTCGGTGAGCATCGGGATAATAGGTAAAGCGGAGGGGAGCGCTCTAGTTAAACTGGGAGGCACACAGGTAATAGCGGGGGTTAAAGCCGAGTTAGGCTCGCCCTACGAGGATCGGCCGAACGAGGGGGCTCTACAAGTCCACGCCGAGTTTGTTCCACTAGCATCCCCATCCTTCGAGCCAGGCCCCCCTAACGAGGATGCAATAGAGGTTGCAAGGGTGATAGATAGGAGTCTCAGGGAGCCTAGGGCGATCGAATTGTCTAAGCTAATTGTACAACCGGGCAGGCTGGCCTGGGTCATCTACGACGATGTATACGTTATAGACCACGATGGCAATATATTAGACGCCGGCATGATCGCCTCAATGATCGCGCTGGCCGTCACCAAGTTGCCCAAGCTAGAGATATCTGGTGAGAGTGTTAAAATCAACCGGGAGGTTAAGGAAACACCACTACCGTTGAACACGCTTGTCACGACAGTCACCATGGGGGTTCTAGGGGATATTCTAGTGGTCGACCCCTCATTAGAAGAGGAGAGCGTCTTAGATACATTCATATCTATCTCAGTGGACGAGAAGGGGCGGATAGTCGGCCTCCAGAAAAAGGGGTTGAAGAGTATAACGCCTAAAACCCTGGACTCAGCGGTGGAAATAGCTTTAAAGAAGGGTGAACAGGTGTTAAGTTTTATAAGGAAGGTTATAAGCAGTCCGCAAGAGTACATGAAATGGTAGGTGATGGTGGTTATGGGTAGGACGAAAGTTGTCGGGCCGGCAGGCAGGTACGGCGCGAGGTATGGTGCCACGCTCAGGAAGAAGGTGAAGAGCATACTAGTAAAGAGGTACTCACAACAGCAGTGTCCCTTCTGCGGGTACACTGGAGGGGTTGTAAGGATATCTGTTGGCCTGTGGACTTGCAGGAAGTGCGGGGCGGTTTGGGCTGGTGGAGCATACTATCATAGGACTGAGCTGAGCAAGTTCTTCCCCAAGGTCGTGGTAAGGGAGTAAAAGAAGTGTTTTTAGTAACGACATCGCACCGTCCTAGCCAGAGGTTAAGATCGTTTACAAAAGACCTGGCTCTAATGCTACCCGGCTCGCTTCGAGTGAATAGAGGGAAGAGAAGGCTAGTGGATCTAGCCTACCTAGCCCTAGCGTATAAAAAGAAGTATGTTATCGTGGTCGACAGGTGGAGGGGGAACCCGTCTCTCATACGCATATACGCCTTGAACACGGGTGGTGGGGAGGATTTAAACCTGGTGAGATACGCCGGCATAGCGCTGGCTGGAGTAAGGTTGTCGAGGGAGGGAGGTTTGAAGCTGGCTAAACCTGTAACCGGTTACAGGGAGGTAGATTACTCTAATTGCTCCAGTGATAAATGTCTTGAACTAGCAGGGTTGCTGGCAAGCCTGCTAAGGGATTTCTTAGGTAAAAATTCAGGGTATAGGCTGGTGGTAGGCGATGAGGAAAACATTGTAACAATTAAATTAATAACTGAGAATGAACGTGAAATCGGGCCTTTGATTAAAGTAAGGGGTTTCAAGGTTTATGGAAAACAAGGTTGAACTAGAAATTAGGGGGATCGACGAGAAGACCTTGCTGTCTCTAAACGAATCCCTCACCCCCGAGATAAAAACACTGCCTGAGCCATGTAGGGGAGAAATAAGTGTAGAGGGTAATACGCTTAGGATATTTGTGTCTTGTAGTAGGATAGGTCTTTTAAGAGCTGTAGTGAATAGTATTATAAGTACCATAGACATGCTTATTGAATTAAGAAAGGTGGCTGAAGGTGAGTGAGCAGAAGCTCCCACCCGAGGTTCAACAACTAATAGCTCAATACCAGGCGATGAAGGAGAGCTATGTTAAAGTTGACTCCGAGCTGAAACTAGTCGAGGCTGAGATATCTGAAATAGACAACGTCCTGGAAAACCTCCAGTATCTCCAGAACTCCACTGAGGTATATAAGCTGATCGGCCAAGTACTGGTCAAGAAAAGTAAAGACGAGGTTGTCAAAGAGCTTCAGGAGAGGAAAGAGTTGTTGAGTTTGAAGAAAGAGAAGTATAAGAAGCAGTTGGAAGTATTGGGGAAACAGCTATCAGACCTAGAGGCTAAGATTAGAGAGGTATTAAGCAAGTATGGGCTCGTCGGTCAGAAGCAGGCCTAAATCACTTGGTTTAAGACTCGAGGATATCTCCGAGAAAGATATTGAGGAGATAGCCTTCAGGGTGGAAGAGGCTGTTAGAAGATATATAGAGGAGAGGACTGGTAGACGCGGGGAGGTAGAGGTTGTAGTCAGGATATCGAAGGATGGAGAGAGCTTGAACATTCTCATAGACGTTGGGTTGAGAGGGGGGTTGCCCGAGGGGGTTAACGACTTAGACTCTCTGCTAGCGGATTCCATTAGAGTGGGGAGGATGGAGTTCGAGAAGCTTATTACCGGTTTTTCCCAGGAGGCATCTTAGAAACACGGGTTTTAAACCCCTTCTAAACATGAGGTCTTTTAGGCGTATATGTAAGCGGGGTTGGTTTACGGATGGTTAAGTACAAGCAGACGAGCGATGTGTTGAAGATAATGAAGAACTTGGAGCAGGTTAGGAACATCGGTATCACAGCTCACGTCGACCACGGCAAGACGACTCTATCCGACTCGTTGCTGGCTATGGCTGGCTTACTCTCCGAGAAGATAGCCGGGCAGGCCTTGGCACTAGACTACCTGGACATAGAGCAGAAGAGGCAGATGACGGTTAAAGCAGCTAACGTCAGCTTGTACCACGAGTATAAGGGGAAGCCCTACGTCATAAACTTGATAGACACGCCTGGGCACGTGGACTTCCAGTCCAAGACTATAAGGGCGCTTAGGGTGATTGATGGAGCCATTGTTGTAGTCGACGCTGTAGAGGGTGTTATGACCCAGACAGAGATGTACCTTAGAGTAGCCTTAGAGGAAATGGTTAGGCCAGTGCTGTTCATAAACAAGATAGACAGGCTCATTAAAGAGCTCAAGCTCTCACCCTCGGAGATCCAGCAGAGGCTGGTTCAGATAATCAAGGATATAAACACGTTGATAGCCGATTACGCTGAGAAAGAGTTCAAGAGCGCTTGGCAACTTGACCCTGCTAAAGGGCAGGTGATCTTTGGCAGCGCGAGGGATAGGTGGGGTTTCTCCGTCCCCATGGCGCAGCAGAAAGGCATAAAGTTCAGCGATGTGGTAGACGTCTACCAGAGGGGTAAAGAAGCTTTACCAGAGCTACAGAAGATTGCGCCGCTCCACGAGGCTATATTGGACGCGGTTGTCAAGTACGTACCCAACCCTAGGGAGGCCCAGGCCTACAGGATCAAGAAGATATGGCATGGAGACCTAAACAGCCCTGTTGCTAAGGCAATGCTTGAAGCAGACCCTAATGGACCGTTGGTAATGCTTGTCAACGATGTTAGAGTAGACCCTCATGCAGGGCTGGTCGCGACCGGGAGGGTTTACTCTGGCACGGTGAGGGCTGGCGAGGAGCTCTGGCTCGTCAACGCGAGGCTGAAGCAGAGGGTTCTCCAGGTAGGCTTGTATATGGGTCCGTATAGGGAGCTAGCCGACGAGATCAGCGCGGGCAACATAGCTGCAGTGCTAGGACTAGATAAAGCCAGGTCGGGTGAGACTGTCTGCTCTCTCGGGGTAAAAGACACGATGACCCCCTTCGAGAGGCTGAGGATGATAACAGAGTCTGTTGTCACAGTGGCTGTAGAGCCTAAAGACCCCTCCCAGCTGACGAAGCTCATAGACGCCCTGCATAAGCTGAGCATCGAAGACCCCAGCCTTATCGTTAAAATAAATGAGGAGACAGGCGAGTTCCTGCTGAGCGGTGTGGGAACACTGCATATCGAGATCGCTCTAACTCTGCTCAAAGACCTCTACGGCTTGGATGTAGTGGCGACGCCGCCTGTCATAGTGTACAGGGAGAGCATTAAAGCTAGTAGCAGGGTGTTTGAAGGCAAGTCTCCTAACAAACACAACAAGCTGTACATCAGTGTAGCCCCACTCGACGAGAACACGATAAGGCTTATACAGGATAGAATTGTCACAGAAGACATGGATCCGAGGGACAGAGCCAAGATCCTGAGGGAGCAAGCAGGCTGGGACGCCGATGAAGCCAGGAGGATTTGGGCTATAGACGACAACATAAACGTCTTTGTGGACATGACCTCGGGCGTCCAGTACTTGAGGGATGTCAAGGACACTATACTCCAAGGATTCAGGCTGGCTATGAGGGAAGGGCCGCTAGCCATGGAGCCCGTGAGAGGAGTCAAAGTGATATTACACGACGCCGTCATACACGAAGACCCGGCTCACAGGGGGCCAGCCCAGTTGTTCCCTGCTGTGAGAAACGCGATCTACGCGGGAATGCTGACCTCCAGGCCGACTCTTCTAGAACCCATCTTGAAACTAGATATAAGGACACCGATGGAGTTCATAGGCAATATATCGACTATTATAACAAAGAAGAGGGGTAGGCTCATAGAGGTTCAGCAACTAGGCAACCTATCGAGGATTATAGCCGAGATACCCGTCTCGGAGTCGTTTACCATAGCCGAGGAGTTGAGGAGCGCCACAGCCGGTAAAGCAATATGGGGCCAGGAGTTCAGCAGGTGGTCCCCCGTACCCGACAGCATCCTAACCGACTTGATCGCCAAGATCAGGGAGAGGAAAGGCTTGAAACCAGAGCCTCCTAAACCAGAGGACTTTTTAGGCCCTTAGAAAAAGTCTTCATCACCCTCACACGCCTATCCTAGGGTAAGCGGTTTTACCGTGAAAATAAGGGAGCGCCGGGGCGGGGACTCGAACCCCGGACCACCGGGTTTCCACCAGGCTTCTCGTGAAGGTTAACAGCCCGGCGCTCTACCGAGCTGAGCTACCCCGGCCCAGTATCTATCTATAATGCCTCAACGGGTTTTATATATAAACACCCGCTAAAACTGTTACTTTCGCTGTGGCGGCCTCGCTTCAAGAGACCGTGTTGAAAGGGGCTTGCGATGGCCGAGCACACTGTCAGAGTTAAAATCGACGTCAGGAAGCTATACGAGGATCTAGTCGCCTCGGGGAGGATGTTTGTCAGCGTTGAGGAGATAGCAGACAGGGTATACACGAACACGCTGTCCGCGGGGAGGATACTCTCCCAGCTCGAGAAACTTGGGTTGGCGAGGAAGTGGTCAAGGAATGTCTACGTGATAACACTGGCCAGGGTTCTAGTCAAGGGTGATGGAGTCCCCGTTAGCAGGGGCCACTATGTTTAAGTCCCCGCCGATAGTGTTTTTGATCGCCCCCGCCAGGCCGGCGGCAGACTCCTCGTCTCCGTGGATCACAACGACGTTCCGCACCGTCTGCGAGTAGCTCTTAGCGATATCCACCAGGCCGTCTCTGCCAGCGTGGCTGGAAAAGTCGAACCATTCTAGGCGTGCCTTAGTGAAGTAAACCTCCACCTCCTCCAACTTCCCCTCCTCGAGGAGTTTGTGCCCAGGGCTATTGGGGGCCTGGTAGCTTACAAGCAGTACAGCGTTCTTGGGGTCGTCGGCCAGCTTCTTCAAATACTGCAAGCTAGGCCCGCCCTTCAACATGCCAGCTGTAGCTATTATAACACCTGGCTTGCTCAAAGCCTTCTTCCTATCTCTAGCGTTTTTAATGAACGTAACGCGCTCCAACGCCCTAGTATACAGGGTGGGGTCTCTCAGGTACTTCTGGTACTGCAGGTAAATCCCGCAGATATCTCTCGCCATGCCGTCCACGTATATGTCGACGTAAGGTAGCTCGTTCGCCAGGATCGTCAACACCTCCTGGCTTCTCCCGACACTGAATGAGGGTATTAGTACAACCCCGCCTCCAGAGATAACCTCCTCGACCACCGAGACAAACCTTTTCTCGACTCGGTATCTAGGTGGATGAATCCTACTCCCATAAGTGGATTCGATGATCAAAGTGTCCACTTTAAGCGGCCATAACTCGGCTCCGCTGAGAGTCCATGTTTGAATGGTGTTGACGTCCCCAGTGTAGAGTATTCTATGGCCGCTTGGGGTCTCAAGATATATCATCGAGCTCCCGAGGATATGCCCGGCATTCATGAATATCAGCTTGAACCCGTCGACTTCCACCTCGCTACCGTAGTCAACCAGCTGGGCGTTCTCGCTCATCTTAACAAACTCGCTGTACTCGTAGTCGATGTTAGCCGAGTTCAACTTGAGGAAGTCTAGCACAAGTAGCCTGGCTATCTCGAGGGTAGGCCTCGTAGTGAAGATCCTCGGCCTCCCTGTTATATACAGCAGTGGCGTTGCACCAATATGGTCTAGATGAGCATGGGATATCGCCACAAGGTTGAGCTCCATCGGCCTGACGTGCAAGGGTATCTGAGGCCTGTCCTTCTCATCGAAGTTCACACCGTAGTCTAACAGCGCCTTACCCCTGTCTTCAACTAGTAGCGCCGCCCTCCCAACCTCCCTGCCTCCGCCTAATACTCTTAAACTCGGCATTTCCGACCAACGTTCTCTTTCGATTTAGTACCCAGTCTTTAATAGCTAGTATGGTTTATATAATTAAAGACCGCGGTGTTTTCCTGTGCTACCTGGATTTAGCCCACGTGAACTTAAGAGGGCATTGAAGAGGATGGGGTTGGAGTTAGAGGAACTGGGGAATGTTGTTAAAGTAGAGATCTACCTGGAGGATAAGAAGATCACGATCGATAAGCCGCAGGTCGTCTTCATTAAATCTAAGGAGCAGACGGTTGTCCAGGTCGTGGGGAGCATGAGGGAGGAGAAGCTGGAGGAGGCTCCTAAACTACCCGAGGTGAAGGTCAGCGAGGATGATGTCGAGTTTGTAGCCTCACAGGCGGGTGTTTCAAGGGAGGAGGCTAGGAGAGCATTGCTGGAATCGAAGGGGGATATCGCCGAGGCTATTTTGAAGCTACGTGAAAAGAGGGGTGTTTAGTGAAGTATACTCGGATAGGCGATGTTTACACGCTCGACTACGACAGGTATGTCAGCTCCCTGGACGCCCCTGCTTACCTGCTCAACGTAGAGTACAACGGGGATGTAGGGAGGGCTTGCCTTGTCTTCTTGTCGAACGATGGATCCAGGCTCATCAAACTGCTAGACCCAACCGGGCATAAACCCTACTTTCTCACAGACGAGCCTGTTGAAGAAGTCTTAAAGAAGAAGGATATAGTGGAAGACACAGCTTTTGAAACAGCTGAAGAGGTTGTTAAGATAAACCCGTTGTCCATGGAGAAGGTCAAGCTGACAAAGATCGTTGTGAAAGACCCTCTATCCGTTAAAAAGCTGAGAAACATGGTGAAAAACGCGTGGGAGGCCAAGATCAAGTACCACAACAACTACATATACGACAACCTACTAGTCCCGTGCATGAGAGTGAAGGCGGGTGTAGAGAACGGTAGACCAACTATAACGGTTGTCAAGCCGAGTATCGACAAACAGGTTTTAGAACTGGTATCTAAGATCTTTGGGGGAGAGCATCGCGAGATACACGAGATGGCGTTAGGCTTCCTCGATTACTTCGAAGAGATGCCCCCTAATCCGAGAAAGCTGGCTCTCGACATCGAGGTTTACACTCCAGCTAAAGGTAAGGTTCCCTCGCCGAAACACGCCGATTTCCCCGTCATATCCATAGCTTTCAGGTCCAGCGATGGATTCAAGAAAGTCCTGGTTTTAGCGAGGGATGTTAGGTTCGGTGAGCCAGGCGAGGACTACCCGTGGGATGCCGAGATTGAGATATTTGATAGTGAAAGGGCTTTGATCCTTGAAGCCTACAGAATCATCTCATCATACCCGGTTGTGATCACATTCAATGGGGATAACTTCGACCTTCACTACCTTTACAACAGGAGTTTGAATCTAGGCTTGGAGAGGGATAAGATACCGATAAGAGTAGTTAAGGTGGAGGAGGCGAAGGAGGTACAGGCTAGGCTAGAGTCGTCTATTCACATAGACTTATACAAGTTCTTCTCGAATAAGGCTATCAAGAGCTATGCTTTCGGGAATAAGTACCAGGATGAGAACCTGGAGGCCATATCAACGGCGTTGCTGGGCATTTCTAAAGTTGCTTACGAGGGGAATCTGGGCGAGAAGGAGCTTTCATTCCTCGCCGCATACAACTATCGTGACGCAGAGATCACTCTGCAATTAATGACTTTCAACAACGAGCTTGTTTGGAAGCTTATGGTGTTGATGGCGCGGATTTCGAGAACTAGCATCGAGGATGTCTGTAGGAGGAAAATCTCGAATTGGATTCAAAACCTGGTTTTCTGGGAGACTAGGAAGAGGAACTATCTGATCGTCAACAAGGAGGATATTCAGAGATATGCTAGGAGCACGCATACCAAGGCGATCATAGAGGGGAAGAAGTACGCGGGCGCGCTCGTGATCGAGCCGCCTGTGGGAGTATTCTTCAACACAGTGGTGTTGGATATAGCCTCACTATACCCAAGCATCATGAAGAAATATAATCTTAGTTTCGAAACCGTTGACGTGGATTGGTGTTCTAACAAGACTTGGATTGAGGACGAGACAGGTAGGAGAATTCATAGTGTGTGTAGGGATAAGCCTGGTTTAATCTCGGTACTAGTCGGCATACTGAGGGACTTCAGGGTCTTCGTGTACAAGAAGAGGGCTAAGGATAAAAGCCTCCCTCAGGAGGCTCAGGCGTGGTATGACGTTGTTCAGAGAGCAATCAAGGTCTTCATCAACGCTAGCTACGGTGTCTTCGGTGACGAGTCTTTCCCGCTCTACTCGCCCGCGGTCGCTGAGAGCGTGACGGCTCTAGGCAGAAGGTCTTTCTTCAGCATACTGAGTAAGGCTGCCGAGCTGGGTGTTAAAATACTGTATGGGGATACAGACTCGATCTTCCTGTGGGATCCATCGCAGGAACAGCTATCCAAACTCCAGGAATGGGTCTACAATAACCTCGGCCTGGAGATAGAGCTCGACAAAACATTCACCTTCGTGGTTTTCACAGGGTTGAAAAAGAACTACCTCAGCAGGACCATCGATGGGGAGATCGAGTTAAAGGGGCTGATAGCCAAGAAGAAGAACACGCCGGACTTCCTCAAGAACTTCTTCGAGGAGATAATAGAGAGGATGAAAATAGTAACCTCACCCGCCGACTTGAAAGATTTCGAGGAGTGGCTTAGAAACGAGGTTAGAGAGAAGTACTTGAGCTTGAAGCGGAAGGAAATAACTCTCGATCAGCTTACTATAAGGACAGGGTTGACTAAGAAGATAGAAGAGTACACTAAGAACACGCCACAGCACGTTAAAGCGGCCATTCAGTTGAAGAATTACGGGTTGAGTATAGGGGAGAACGATATAATTGCCTTCGTGAAAGTTAAGAGTAAGGACGGTGTTAAAGCGATACAGCTAGCTAAGCTCGCCGAGATAGATCCAGACAAGTATATTGAGAGTATAAGAAGTAGTCTGGAGCAATTGCTCGAGGCAATAGGTCTCGACTGGGAGAACATTATTGGCGGCAGGGTAGGAGATTTATTGTCAAGGCTTAAGTAAGACACGCCTGCTCCTCCAAGAGAGTAAGGTATAAAGGCTTTTGATTCATTAAGAGAAACAGCTGAAAGGTGGTTATTAAATGCCTAAGAAGAGGGAGAGTAGAGGTAGGAGGAAAGGGGATAAGGGTAAAGTCGAGCTAGTCCAGTGCGATAACTGCGGTAGGCTTGTGCCGGCTGACAAGGCTATCTGTGTGACGAGGATGTACAGCCCCGTCGCACCCCAGCTAGCTGAAGAGCTTGAGAAGAAGGGGGCAATTATAATGAAGTACCCTGTTAGAAAATGCTACTGTATATCTTGCGCTATCCACTACGGTATAATTAAGGTTAGGCCCGAAGAGGAGAGGAAGGCAAAGGGTCTCGCAATATAGTAGTTGGCCTGAAACCTGCTTTGTTTTTAAACTCTCCAGCATATCAAGAGGGGTAGTATAGGTGGTTTAAATGTCCTCAGTTAAAAAAATAGTCTTAGTTACAGCCGAGCATCACCCCTACCATAAACTATGGGTTAAACTGGCGGAGAGGATATCAAAAGAGCTGAACGTGCCGCTAGAAGTGAAAATAGAGGACTACGTTTACGTGAACGAATATGGGGATAAAGACGAATTCGGTATGGCATGGATCCCCCAAATCCTCGCGGAGCTCAACGATGGAAGCGTTAGAGTCCTGTTGTCTCAGTTGCCTTTAAACCAAGCTCTCCAGCCAGATGAGGAGAAAGCACTGGAAATCATGAAGAGTAAAGCTTTAGGGAGTCAATGAACCATAATTTTTACATAATATTCGCGACGAGGAATTGATCCATGTACTACTATGTTCCTTACGTACCCACCCCTTACCCAGTAGTCAGAGAGATGCTTAGATTAGCCGGCGTCGGCCCCGAGGACATCGTTTACGATCTTGGTTGTGGAGACGGCAGGATTCTCGTGGTGTCGGTTAAGGAGTTTAACGCTAAGAAAGCCGTCGGTATTGAGAAAGACCCTGAGAGGGTTAAAGAAGCTAAGAATAATATAATAAACCACGGGTTGGCGGAGAGAGTCGTTGTCGTAAACGATGATTTCTTTAATGTGAATATAAGTGAGGCTACTGTTGTGACACTTTTCCTCCTTACTTCCGTCAACGAGGCTTTAAGGCCTAAATTAGAGAATGAGTTGAGGGACGGGGCTAGGGTTGTAAGCCACGAATTCAGGATACCGGGCTGGAACCCGGTTAGGGTTGTCGACGTGAAAGACGACAACGGTTTAACCCACACGATCTACCTTTACGTTAAGGGCAAGCATGTTTAGTCTCTAGACGATTTTTCTCCCGAAGACGATAAACCCTGTATGGCCTATCATCCTCGGGCTAGGCCTCGTCCCATCTTGTAGCACAAGGTACTCTCTAACAAGAGTCTCATACACATGTATATCCGTGAAGAGACCCCTCATACCCGCGACGGTTTTCTCAACCTGGTTGATCGTAGGTAGGAACGCGAGCAACGGGGAGGAGGGCTTCAGAGACTCGTGGATCACCCTAATAGAATTCCAGGGGTCGGGGATGTCCAGGATAGCGGCATCGAAATCGCGCTCCCCAATCCACTCTCGGATATCCTTGTGGACGAATACAACCCTGTTGATTAGACCCAGCTTATCCAGGTTCTCCATAGCTTTCTTAAGTTTGGCTTCATCTATATCCACAGCGAACACCCTCCCTTTCTCCCCCACAAGGTAGGCTAGCACCGCTGTTACGTGCCCAGTGCCGACACCCCCCTCGAGGACTTTAGCCCCCTCTGAAACACCCGCCAGGTACACCATTAGGCTGACATCCTTAGGGTAGATTACCTGTGTGACCCTCCCCATTGCAGAGAGGAAGTCCACTGGCAGAGGTTTGAGCAAATATGCTTTAAACCCCCTCGAGGTCGAGACTTGTTCACCTAGTCTTCTCCCAATGACGTCG
>Ga0080004_1099853_pt1 | contig 52890 bp, 39 predicted proteins | sample WasSprMetagenome_FD_69207 | JGI IMG/M metagenome (GOLD analysis project Ga0080004, IMG submission 69207) | Sulfidic aquatic microbial communities from Washburn Spring, Yellowstone National Park, USA - WS (SPADES assembly) (version 2) | ecosystem: Environmental > Aquatic > Thermal springs > Hot...
GGGGTCGGCTTCCTTCCTGCAGACGACCGATTTGAGGCGATTTTTTCGCGCATCCGCTCGTCTTTGGCAGGATTTCCTTCCCTTGGGCTTTCAGATTCCGCTCCGGAGGTTTCCCTCTCGTTTCTGGATGAAGCCTGCTGGGATGAGGCTTGGAAGCAGCACTTTCATCCGATATGCGTGGGCAGGCGCCTGATTGTGGCGCCGCCTTGGGAGCAACCCGCCGATTCGGAAGGCCGTATTGTGGTTAAAATCAACCCGGGTATGGCGTTCGGAACCGGGGCGCATCCGTCCACTCGCTTATGCTTGCAGGCGCTGGAGCAGTGCGTGCACCCGGGCATAAGAGTGGTGGACCTGGGCACGGGCAGTGGAATCTTGGCTGTGGCCGCGGCAAAGCTGGGAGCCGCGGTTGTGGCCGCCGCAGATAACGACCCCAACGCACTGCGCGTTGCACGGGCCAACCTGGAAGCGAACGGGGTTGCCGACCGCGTTATCCTTGTTGAAGCAGACTCTCCCAAGCCGTTTCGGAACGCGGATGTGCTGGTGGCGAACATTCTGGCCGAGGTGATCGCCTCCATGGCCGAAAGCATACCCTCGGCGCTGGCGGAAGATGGGGTGTTTATCGGCTCCGGCATAGCGGAGGGGCAGGAACCGCTTGTGACCGATGCATTGGAGACGGCCGGAATGCGGTGCACCGAGATTTTGGGCGAGGAGGGCTGGCTGGCCGTGCTGGCCAAACCAAAAGCCGCATCCGAGTGCAACGCGTCGGTTTCACGGACCCGCTAGGCGCGGCGGAACTCGTAAGCCCCGACATCCGGTTTGGAGCCGCGCGGTTTGCGGTCGATGTCTTCAGGCACATCGTTCAGCGGAACGGCCTTATCCACAACCTCCGGGACCTCGGTCTTCAACCTCAAGTTCCCGCTGATTGGATCCACGAAGAAGGCGCTTAGGTCTTTTTCCACGTTGCCGGCGAAAGTGACCCGGCTTTGAGATTCGTTTCGGATTGGTGGGCCGCTGAGGATGTTGTTGGCAACCACTAAGCCGTCGTTGTCGTGTACGATTCGGATTAAGCGGCCGAGGCGGTTGTTTGGGTCGTGGATGGTGTTGTGCAGGATGCGGCAGTCGTGGGTGTAGTCTGCCACAATGCCAGATTCCGGCGTGCGGGTTACGAAGTTGTTGCGCACCGTAACGCGGGTACAGTGCACGCGAACGTCATCTGGTTTGTGCGAGTTTCCGAGGGCAATCCCCGTATCGCAGTCCACAATGATGTTGCGCTCCACTATGCAGTCTTCGGTTTCGTGCCAGAGGAAGACGGCTCCGCGGGCTTGGCGGTTGCGGCCCTGTATTCCGATGAACACGTTGTCGCTGATGGTCCAGCGCTTGGCGAACATCACGTCTATGCCGCCTATGTAGTCGCCGTTGAAGGTTTGGGGTGTGTCGGCTGGGTCATCCGAAAGGCGCTTGGGGTGGTCGTTGTAGAACAGGCAGAACTGAACCCGGCAGTCGGCAGGGCATGCGGTTTTGCGGTTTTGCTCCGGCACTTTTACGCCCTTCACGCCGCGCTGCCACACGTTGTGGATTACGCAGTTGTAAATGGTCACCCGCTGAACGTTTGTGTCTGAGTCGAGCTTTATTCCGTTCCAGGTGACGTTTTGGACAGTGAGGTTGGCTATTGTCACGTCGGAACAGCCGGTGACTGCCAACAGCTCGCCGAGGCGGTGTTTGGCGCCGTCCAGCACCACGCGCTCGCGGTGTCCGGATTCTCCCCTTAGTGCAACGCCGCTTGTGTGTATATCCAAACGGCGCGGCAGTTCGTAGTATCCGTCGGCCAGAAGAATGGTTCCCCCTGGCTTTACCTTACCGACTGCATCAAACAGGGCTTCCACCGTGCTAACGCGAAGCACTTCCCCTTTTGGAGGGAGCAGCGGCGGAGCCTTTGGGAACCACGGCTGGCTGGGAGGGTTGATGGGATGTCCGCCTGCTGAATTGGTGTGCGGCGCATCGGCCGGTGCCCCGTCAGCGGCGGAAAGAACAGCGCACCCGGTTGAAACGAAAGCTGGAATGATTCCAAAACAGCAAATTCCGGCGGCCGCGCCAACCGCCGGTAGTGCCGCCGCCAAACTCCTAAACAAAGCCATTTCACTGCCTCCGGGGGAAATCTTCCGTGCTTGGTTTTCTATCCCATACGGTTGAGTTCCTTTGGAGGTGCAGCCTGGGAGCGGTGGTAAGAGGCTAGTTCCAAACCTTCCGGCCGTTTTCCAAATCCAGCTTGCGCCGGCAGGGCCGAATGTTGGATAATATCCATCGAGGAGAATTCAACCTGTTGTGAATTTTTAGGCCACCGGTGGCGCCGGCGGCGTTTTTACATTTGTCTTATGAAGCGCAACATCTTTACAATATTCGTGGTATCCGCTTTATTCGGTTTCTCTTTCGGGGTTTACGATTTCGTCCTGCCGTTTTATTTAAGCGACCGCGGTTTCTCATACGCCCGCATGGCCAATGTTTTCGCCCTGTCCTCGGCGTCTGTGGTTTTCGTGCGGGTTGTTATGGGGCGGTTGTCCGACGTGTGGGGGCGCAAATCTTTCTACTCCGCCTCTCTTTTGGGCTCTGCGGTGGCCAGCATGCTTACGCCATCTGCCGCATCGGTGCCGGCCCTTGCCGCGCTTAAGGCTCTCAGGGAGGCGTGTGCGCTGACACGGGATACGATGCAGTCGGTTCTGCTTTATGCGGAAAGCCGCACTGGGTTTTTGAACTTCATCGGCAAAAGCCGCGGATTGGAGTTTCTGAGCCAAGCTGGGGGAACACTGGCGGCGGGCTTGCTTTTGGCAGCGTGGGGCAGTCCTAAGGTGCTTTTCACGTCGGGGTTGGTTTTCGCCGGCGGGTTTTTGATATTTTCAACCCTGTTTCGAGAGAGGCCGGAGGAAAGCGTTCCCGAGGGCAATAACGGAGCAAACAGCGCCCGTGGCCTTTCTTTGGGCATGAACAGAAACCTGTGGGTGATTACCGTTGCCGCGGGGGTGATGATGCTTGGGATAAGCATCAGCCACTGCTTTATAATGCCGCTGTTTTTTGCACGCAAATTCCACGCCGATGAAAGCCTTGTGGGAATTGTTATGACGGCGCACCGCTTAAGCTTGGGGGTGCCGCTGCTTTTCTTTTCGGGGAGGCTTTACGGGCGCAATCTTAAGGGCCTTTACATGGCCACTGTTGCAGTTCAGGGGCTGACAACGCTGGCATCGTCGATGATACCGCATTTCTGGATTGCTTCCGGGGTTTGGCTACTTCACGATCTTTTCGGCGCAGGCGTGTGGGTACCGATACAAAGCACTTTGATACAGGTATACGCCCGCGATGATTCTAGAGGGCTTGATGTGGGCACGTCTTTGGCGATTTCATCACTGGGCGGGGTGGTGGGTCCTTACATTGCCGGATGGCTGGCCTCTGCATCCATAAGCGCTCCGTTCTTCGTCAGCGGGTTGATTACCCTGGCGGCGGTGCCTATTATCTTGCTCCTCAGGGTTGATCCTCAGGAGCTTCCGAGCGAACCTGCTGAAGGGGTTTTGGGGCGCGATGTGAGAACCGCCTTCTCCGGAGGGGAAAGGCGGCGCTGATTCCGGCTTGATTGGCTCCGTCTATGGTTGCTCTTCCGCCAGCCGCAGGCGAAGAGGGGCTTAAATGAGGGCTGGTACCCGGAAGGGCTGGGTGCTTTGCTAAAGGTGGAAAACAGGTGATTGCTCAGGCACTGAAGGATATAATCTTGGGGATTAAGGTGAGCGCGGCGTTGAGCAGTGATCCGCGGATAGATTCTTTCGGGCTTACGGCAACCGTGCACGAAGGGCGCGTGGTTTTGGAAGGAATGGTTGATACCGAGCAACAGCGCGCGGCCGCGGAAGAAGCGGTTTTGGCCGTGCCAGGCGTTACCGACGTGGAGAACAGGGTTTCCGTGGGCAAAAGTTCGAGCGGCAGCAGGTTTGACCTAGGCTAGCCTCGGCGTCCTCACTTGACTGTGCACCTCCACCGAACCACTCTGGCCTGCCCCGGCTCGAGGCTGGGTATCAGCACTATGGGGTTGCCTTCTTCGTCGAAGTTCGGGGTCACGGCAGTTTCGTCCAGTGTGAAGCTTCCGGGCACAACCGCAAGCAGTGCTCCTAAAGCGATTTTCAGCGGCAGCGCTGTTGCACGCCAAGCGGCCCTTTTCAGCTCAACCGGATTGGATACCGCGGAAAGCAGGCGGCCCGTGCTGGGGTCTTGGTAAGTTGCAACCAGGAAAAGCGTTTCCGCAGAGCCATCGGCGCTTGTGAGGTTGCGCACGGTTGCTTGGAAGGTTACAACCTCGCCGGGGGTGAGTTGGGCTTTGTCGCTGGCCACCGTGATGTCAACCAAACCGCCGCTTTGAGCCAGCGCCGCGCCAACAAGCAGTGATGACAACACGGCGGCAGTTCCCGCTGCAATCAGAAGCCGCTTTATGGTCGAGTTGGCTTTCATGGCTTTGGTCACTCCCAGGAGTTTATTCCATAAACAACCTGCCGAAGCGAACCAAAGCCAGTGGAGCTACTCGCCGGGCACGGTCCAGGCTTTCTCCGGCCTCCACATCTCCTGTATGGGGCCGAGCTGTGCCTCCAGCAGGCCGGGCGGTTCGAACAGTTCGTATCTGCCTCCGCAGGCAATCTCTTTGATGAGCTCGCACATGTACAGGTAGTTTCGCAGGGGCACGTCCGGCGGCACCCCGTGGTCGACGGCGGGTATATATCCGCCCTGCTCCACCAGCCAGGGGACCTTGCTCATCACCTCTCGGCGAACTTCCTCCTTGCCGAAGCGCAGTTCCCTCTTGTCGATGCCGCCCATCATGGCCAAGTTGCGCCCGTACAGCTTTCGGTAAAGCACGGGATCGTTGCCGGCGGCGATTTCGATGGGTCCAACGGCGTTTATGCCCACGTCCAGCCACAGGGGTATAAGCTCGCCTATGTAACCATCGCAGTCCATCACCAGCACAGATACCCCGCGCTCGCGGAAGAAGCGAACGAGCTTCCTGTATCTGGGCCACAGGAACTGCTTCACCATTGCCGGCGATATCATGGATTTGGTTTTGTAGGCCATATCTTCGTTGAAGTAGACCCAGTCCAGGTCTACTTCGCGGAGGGCGCGGTCGAGAACCGCTATGGTGAAGTCGGCCACGTACTCCATCATCTCGTGAACGAAGTTTGGGTCATCGATCATCAGCATGCAGAGGTGCTCCAGCCCAACCCAGTCGCGCACGCGCCAGAACATGGAAGGGAAAGCCAGCATCAGCACAAAGTCGCGCCCGCGGTAGCGTTTTTTGCGCTCGTCCCAATCCGAGGGATAGCGTTCTGGAGAGTGGGGGTTGTACCTTTCAATCATTCGGCGAAAATCGTCTCTTGTTTTTACGGGGAATTCGAGCCACTTTCGTGTAACGAAGCCGGGGGTAGGCGGCACCTTGTGATCGAGGCGCTTTGCACCGAGCTCGTCTATCCAGATTTTGTGGCGGTCGGTTTCTTCAAGCACCACGGGTTCGAAAGGTGGGACCGGCCCCAAGTTTACCGGCAGGCTTTCCATGCGGTCCATGCCAACAAAGCTGGCAAAGTCGATATTTCTCGGCAAACCCTGCAGATACCACGCCTCAAGGGTGGACTGGCGCGGCCAGCCGAAGTGGTACGGTATGCGGTCTGGGGTGCCGAAAAGCATTGTTTGGAGGAAACGCTCTCTATCGGTCATTTTGGTTCCTTATTCGGGGGTGCTCAAATGATGATTTTTCGAACCTACCGCAGGAATGGTTCTTTGCGCGCACGTCGTATTCCTAGAGGGGTGTGAACCAATCAGCGGTATTGTTTCGTAAAAATCGAAAAGGAGGTACAGGCTATGCCGTTTCAAGCGCGGATATACATGGATGCGAACCGAAAGCTGGGGGAGATATCTCCGCTGCTGTTCGGTGGGTTTGCCGAGCATTTGGGACGGTGTATTTACGGCGGTATTTACGACCCCGCTTCACCCCACGCCGACGAAGACGGGTTTCGAACGGATGTTATGCAAGCTCTGCGCGAGCTTAACTTCAGCATTATCCGATACCCAGGCGGAAACTTTGTTAGCGGTTACAACTGGCGCGACGGCGTTGGTCCGCGCGACCAAAGACCGCGCCGAAGAGAGCTTGCTTGGCAGTCTATTGAAACCAATCAGTTCGGCACAAACGAATTCATCCAGTTCTGCCGCAAGCTCGGCGCGGAACCGATGATGGGTTTGAATTTCGGCACCGGTAGCATTCAAGACGCCGCGGATTTGGTTGAGTACTGCAATGCTCCGGTTGGCACAAAGTACGCGGACCTTCGCGCCTCTCACGGTTTCCGCGAGCCGCACAACGTGAAGTATTGGTGCTTGGGCAACGAGATGGACGGCCACTGGCAGATAGGCCATCTTGAGGCAGAAGACTACGCAAAGAAGGCCCACGAAGCCGCCAAGATGATGAAGTGGCATGACCCAAATATCAAACTTGTGCTGTGCGGTTCTTCCGGACCCGGCATGCCAACTTACCCGGATTGGGACAGAATAACCCTTGAAATCTGTTGGGAGCAGGTGGACTACCTTTCTATGCACTACTACGCCGGAAATCCCCACAACGATACCGCCAGCTATCTTGCCATGGCCGTCCAGTTCGAAAACCATGTTGACACTCTTGCCGCGGTACTGCGCTATGTGAAGTCTAAGCTTCGCTCTAAGCACGATGTGTTTCTTTCCTGGGACGAGTGGAACGTTTGGTACAAGAACCATGTATCGCAGGGGGGATGGACCGAAGCCCCTCACCTCCTTGAGGAGATATACAATTTGGAAGACGCCCTTGTGGTTGCCCAATGGATGAACGTGTTCCTCCGCAAATGCAGTGTGGTGAAGATTGCCTGCTTGGCGCAGATAGTTAACGTTATAGCCCCGATACTTACCACCGCGGATAAAATATTGAAGCAAAGCACATTCTATCCGTTTATGCTGTTCAGGCGGTTTGCCGGCGGCAGTTCTTTGGATGTGCTTGTGCAGTGCCCGAAATACGAAACGAAACAGTTTGGGGATGTGCCGCTGTTGGATGTTTCCGCCTGCTTGGATGAAGCCGGGGGCAGGCAGGCCGTCTTTGCGGTGAACCGCAGTCAAACCGACCCGGCGGTGGTTGAGCTGGTGTGGCAAAGCGGAGCGCCATCGGTGCTGGACGAGGTGCACCAAGTGGCAGGGGCGGATCCCAAAGCCGCCAACAGCTTCGAACAGCCCAACGTTGTTACCGCCAAAAAACTGCCATCTGTGCCGGTTTCGGATGCGCGGGCGGTTGTTGAGCTTCCACCGCTCTCTTTCACCGTGATGGCGGCCTCCGGAAGCGGATGATTTCGGACTGCCGGGAAATGCGCTGAACCTGCCGAGCCGACCGCTTCGGTTCGGCTCGGCACCAACTCATGTCGGAGGTGCTGATGGGACGCCTGGAAGGCAAAATAGCGATAGTCACCGGGGCCAGCCGCGGAATCGGCGAGGGAATCGCCAAAATGTTTGCGCAGGAAGGAGCCTCGGTTGTTTTGGCGGCCAGGTCTAAGGACCGTTTGGAGGCCGTGGCCGGTGAGATAGCCTCGGCGGGCGGAAAAGCCGTGCCGGTGGTCGCCGATGTTTCCGTTACCGAGGATGTTCGGCGCATGGTTCAGACGGCGGTGGACAGTTTCGGCGGCGTGGATGTGCTTGTGAACAACGCCGCGGTAACTTTTTTCAGCAGAACCATGGACGCCGAGGACCTCGAACAGGAGTACGACCTCGTGATGGACACCAATGTGAAAAGCGTGTGGATGGCAATCCACTTCGCCCTGCCGCATATGCGCGAACGCGGCGGCGGCTCTGTGATAAATATCTCCTCGGTGCACGGATTGGCAAGCGGCGGGCATATGTCGGCTTATGCCGCCAGCAAGGGAGCGCTGATAGCGGGAACGCGCGCCCTCGCCATAGAACTGGCGCCGTATTTAATTCGGGTGAACTGCATTTCCCCCGGGCGAATATGGCTGGACGAACCGGGCGAGTGGGTAGCACACCGCTTTGGGCCGGAAAAGTACAAAGAGTTTATGGAGAAGTTCGGCGATTTGGCGCGCAGGCTTCGCACGTTAAACCAGCCTCTGCCTGTGGAAGGCCGGCCCATAGATGTGGCCTACTGCGCCGTGTATCTGGCTTCGGACGAGTCTCGCTTCTGCACCGGTGCGAATTTCGTGGTGGACGGCGGCATGACCGCACAGTTGGCCGACCCGGGTTTTCTCACTTGGTTCGATCCGGAGGAGATGAAGCGCATGAGGTCGGAGATGCGCGCCTGGATAGAAGCCGCCCACCGCGAGAAAGATGGGGGCTGAAACCACCCCTATTTTGCATATTAGGAGGGCGGCGTGCGCTTGCCCTCACCCCTAGCCCCTCTCCCGCGTTGTTGGTTTCCCTCACCCCTAGCCCCTCTCCCAGCTTCGGGAGAGGGGAAACGAGTGCTCCCTTCTCCCCTGGGTTGTATAGACCGGGGATGAGGGGGTGTGTTGGAAGAAGGGCTGGAGACAAAGGCAAGCCAAGAGAACAACCGCCGGCTTCAGCCAGCAAAAAGCGTTTTCTCCCTCCAGCGCTTTCCAAGTGTGATGCCCTGAACCACCAGTGGATCCCCGGGAAGCCTGTGCCTAGCCACCCGCTGCGCAATCCATTCCTCTAGTTCGTTCAGCAGGTTCAGGGCAACATCCGGACGTTCGCTGGCCAGGTTGCGGTTCTCACCCGGGTCGGATGGAAGGTGGTAAAGCTCCAGCGGTGGCATGCCCTGCACGTCCGGGCCGCGTGCAACAATCAGCTTGTATCCGTCGGACAAAATCGCCCACTTGGCCTGCCACGTGCACTCTTCCAAAACCAAAGGCTCGGAACGGTTGGCAAAACTGCCGGGGCAGGCCTCGCCGCGAAGCAGCGGGAGCAAACTGCGTCCCTCCATCGGTTCGGGAATTGGGGCTCCGGCGGCATCCAGAACGGTTGGCGCAATGTCCCTATGGTCTGCCGTGATGTCCAGCCTCCTTCCCCCGCGTATGCCGCCGGCCGGCCAGCGGCAAACAAACGGAACGCGAACACAGGTCTGGTACAAACCGTGGTGCTCGAACAGGATATTGTGCTCCACCAAGCTTTCGCCGTGGTCGGATGTGACTATCACCAGGGTGTCGCTGGCTATGCCGCAGTTTTCAACGGCATCCAAAACCTCTCCCACAGCTTCGTCAACGTAGCGGATTTCGGCATCGTAAAGCGCAACCACGTACTCGATATCGGTGAGGCCGGGCATAAGCTTATCCAACCAGTTTTCCCTCCAAAAAGGCCCCAAAGGCTGGCTGTCGAGTGCATCCAAACTGCGGTTGGATGGGTCGGTTGGGTTGGCGCCGCGGTAGAACATTTCCCGAAGGCGCTCGGGGGGAACGTAGGGCGTATGCGGATCCCAATAGTGTATCAGTAGGAAAAACGGCTCGGAAGCGTGCTCGCGCAGCCAGTGGATGGCCCTGCGGTTTAACTCCTCGGCGGTGACCAAAAGCCCCAAACGCCGGCGGGACCCCGGGTTGATGTAAAACTCGTAGCCGCGGGCGAACCAGTGCTTCTCGTCGAACAGGTTGTCCACCGCGCATGTTGTGAAGCCGGCTCTCTGCAAAAGCGAGGGGAGCCAGGGGAGCTCGCGGTCCAGGTCTTTCTCGCCGCCGTGGGAGACAATGCCGTGCGCTATCGGGTGCATACCGGTGTAGATAGTGGTGTGGCCCGGATGCGTTGGAATCCCGGGGCACAACATCCGCTCAACCAGCACCCCATCAGACGCCAATCGGTCGATGTTGGGGCTTGTGTTGTGGTGGTATCCGTAGCACCCGAGGTGGTCGGCGCGGAGGGTATCTATATCGAGAATGATAACGTTCACAGGTAGCCCAACTGGTCCAGCATATCTCGAATCTTTTCTTCCTCTTCTGGGGTGTAAACGGGCTTTTCGGGCGGCGGCAGATAGCCCAGCTCTTCCAGCTTAGCAATGACCTTTCTGGCGCATTCTTCGGGCGACTGCAGGTGTGTGTCCAGCACCACTTCCGGGGCAAGCGGCTCTTCGTACGGGTCCGAAATACCGGTGAAGTTGGGGATTTCGCCCCTTAGGGCCTTTTGGTACAGGCCCTTCACGTCTCTCTGGATGCAGACCTCCAGCGGGCAGCGAACGTAAACCTCCACGAAATTGCCGATTTCGCGGCGGGCCTCCTCGCGCACATCCCGATACGGCGAGATGGCGGCGGCAATAACCGCCACGCCGTTGCGGGTGAGAAGTTTGCACACAAAGGCGATGCGGCGTATATTGGTGTCTCTATCCTCTTTGCTGAACCCCAACCCTTTGCTCAGGTGCGTGCGGACCACATCGCCGTCCAAGATCTCCACGTTGCGGCCGCGTTTGCGTATCTCCTCCGCCACAAGTTGCGATATGGTTGTTTTTCCGGCGCCCGACAGGCCGGTGAACCAAACGGTAAACCCTTTGTTATTCATCGAACAGTGTCTCCGAACCCCTTAGAACAGCGTTTTGCTTGAGAAGCTGAAATCCCTAACAACAATCGGTGGAACAAGGGCGGGTATGTAATCGCCGGTTAGGGATGGCTTGCCAATTGCCTCCACCTGCGCAAGCATATCGATTGCGCTCTCGTTGAAGCGCAGGTTTTTCAGCGGATACTGCACTTTTCCGCCTTCTATCCAGTAAAGGCCGTCCCGAGTCATGCCGGTGAGGAGCAATCTCATTGGATCAACATGGCGGATGTACCAGAACCGCGTTACCAAAACGCCCTTTTCCACGCCGGATACCAGCTCTTCCACGGAGGCATCTGTTCCATCCATGATGATGTTCACCGGCTGGCCTGTAAAGGGATGTCCCGTTTTCTGGGCCCAAAAGCGGCTGTAAGAAAGATTGCTCAGCACGCCGCGGTCTATCCAAGCTACGTCTGGAACCGGCATACCATCGCCGAAGAAGGTTGAGGTTGGGCAGAGCGGATCCGTTGGACTGCTTCTTAGGGTGACGCTTTCGGCGGCAATGCGCTGTCCTTCTTTGCCGGAAAAAGCGCTTCTGCCTTCGTGGGCCGCTTTCGCGTCGAGCGCCCAGCACACAAAGGCCAGCATCTCCGCGACGGCGGCTGGCTCGAGCACTGCAGTGTAAGGACCAGGTTCCAGTTCGCGCGGGTTTCGCGCGGCAAGCGCCTTTTCTATGGCGCGCTGGGTGGTGCTTTCCGGATCGATTTGTTTAACGTCCCGCGACCAAGCCTCGGCCCAGCCCGAACTGTCGTCCGTCATAGCGGTAACAACCATTCTGGCGCTGGTTTCGCTGGTGTGCGCAAAAAGGCCGTTGCTGTTGGCAACTGCGTAGAACGAGCCGTAAGTGGCAAAGCTTCCGGCAAGCCGAACGTTTGCCTTTGACGCCATGCTGATGGCCTTGCACACGGCATCTGCGCGCTGTTCCGGGCTGGTTTCCGCTGTCGCCTCGAAGTAACACACCGACTGCCTGTACTCGGTGGGTTCCGGCGGGGGAAGGTACTCTGTATCCGGCTGTGCCAAGCGGGCAAGCTGTTCGGCGCGCTCAACCACCGCGCGCAGTGCCTCGTCGGTGAACTTGTTTGTGGAAGCACTGCCCACGCGGTTGCCGAACGCCACCCGCACCGAAAGACCCATGTCGTCTTTGGCAACATTTTGTGTTATTGCGTTGTTTGCTATTCTGGTGGAACCCTCGGATGATGCATAGAGAAACGCTTCGCAGTGGTCGGCTTTTGAAAAGGATATTGCTTTTGTAAGAATGCTTTTGGCTTCGTCAGACCGCATCATTTGCTCTTCTCACTTTCTAGCGGGCGCTTCCCACCTTGATATTGCGGAATCTGGCCGGTGCCGCTCCGTGGGTCATCTGCGATATCTGCATTGGATCTCCCTTGCCGCAGTTCAAAACCCCGTTTGGCACCCAGAACCGCTCGTCGCAAATGGCATCGCAGGAGTTCCAGAACTCCGTGGTGATGGATTGGTAAATGACGTTTTTCAGCATGCCGGTGATCTTTCCGTTTTTGATTTCCCAGAAAGCATCACCGCCGAACTGGAAATTGCACCGCATCTGGTCGATGCTGAAAGAGCCCATGCCTTCTATGTACACGCCGTCTTTGGTGTCTGAGATAAGCTCTTCCAGCGTCAGCGGCTCTTTGCCGGGCATAAGGCTGAGATTTGGTATGCGCACGATGGGAATGCTCCCCCAGTGATCCGCGCGGCAGGTTCCGGTGCTTCGTTGGAGGCCGATTTCCCCGGCAACCTCCCGGCTGGTTCCATAGCCGACGAAGACCCCATCCTTCACAATGTACCACCGCTGGCCTTCCACCCCATCGTCGTCGAAGCCGTGAGTGGCCAGCCCGTGCGGCAAAGTATTGTCCGCCACGAAGTTGACAATCTCCGAGCCGTACTGAAGCCGGTTCAGCAGGTCTGGCGTTGCGAAGCTTCGGCCGGCAAGGCTTTCCTCCATACCAAGAGCGCGGTCAAGTTCGGTGGCATGGCCCACGGATTCGTGTATGGTGAGGGCTAGGTTGAGGGGGTCGAGAATCAGGTCTCTGCGTCCCTTTGGGCACTCCCGTGCGTGCAGGTGCTCGATGGCCTGCTGGGCAACTCTATCGGTGTTTGCCAGCAGGTCTTCCTCGTTGATGTTTTCGTAGCCCATGGTGCGCGGAGGTGGGCAGTAGCCGCGGCTTTTTGCATCGTTGTTGCCTATAGCCCACGCACGGTATTCCACGCCGGTGGTGACCACTTCGCTTTCGAGGACTGATCCTTCCGTGTTGGCGAAGAGCTTCTGGTCCTTGCGAAGGGTCATATGACCGACAGCCTTTTTAATGCCGGCGTGGCTCAGCAGTCTGCGGTTGATCTCCAAAAGAAGCCCAACCTTGCGGTCCACATCCACTTCAAAGGGATCAATTTGGTAGGGGGTGCGGAAAGAGGCAACTCTGGCCGGTTCGGGCACCAGCCGGACGGGCTTGATCAGCGCGCGTCCGCTCGCTTTGGCGATTTCCACGGCTTTCAACGCCACGCGCTTGATCTCATCCGCGGTCACGGTTCCACTGCCCGCAAACCCCCAGGCGCCGTTCACCAAAACGCGCACCCCGAAGCCCGTGTCTTCGGAGTCCGTAAGTTGGCTCACCCTGTGGTCTTCCGTAGAAATGCCCTGCCTCCGGTGGGTGATAATGCGGATATCTGCGTATTCCGCCCCACTGCTTGAGGCAACATCAAGGGCCAATTGTGCTAGGTCTTTCATAGCTCTCCAATCCTATTGATGAAAACAGAGATAGCAGCACGCCTAACCGCGTGCACCGAAAGCCCTTTATCATCTCAAGATATGTTGCTGCCGAAGCAACAATTATACAGGCCACAATGTGAGTTCTAGGCCTCACTAAAACATCCTTTTGGAGGAAACACATCATGAACTATCAGAAAGTGCTGGTGTTTGGGGCTCACCACGACGATGAGATAACCATGGCTGGCACTATTGCCAAACTCAGCGCTATGGGGGTGGAGGTTGTGGTGGCGATATACACAAATGGATGTGAGGGCTACCCCCGCCCGGAGATGAGGGATACCATCGTGGAGATGCGCCGCCGCGAAGCCGAGGAGTGCAACAAAGTGCTGGGTATATCCAGGCGGGTGTACTTCGACCGGCCGGATATGGGTCTTGTTAACGACAAACAAACTCTCCAGGATACCATACGCCTGATTCGCGAAGTTCAGCCGGATGCCATCTTCACCCACGGCCCGGAGGACCCGCACAGGGACCACGTGAACACCTCGCTTATATCCACCGAAGCGTGCTGGCACGCCGGCGAGCCCGTTGCGGCCCAACTCGGCCCGTTTTGGAAAACGCCGCACCTATACTACTACAAGGGCGTGGTAACAAAAAGGCTTCCGCAAATAGTGATAGACGTCACGGAAACGGCGTACAAGCGGCCGCTGGCCCTTGCCACGCAGGTATCCCAGCACACGCTGTTTGGCCGCACCGCAGAGGAGTTCCACCGTGAAGCTGAGCGCATCCGAACATCCGGCGAAAGGTATACGGAGCGCTTCTGGATCGCCGAAACGGTTGTACTGAGCGACTTCCTCCCGAAGGGGCTGTAGAAGTGAAAGCCGTCCGTTCTGCGCGCCGCACCGGTTTTTGCTGCAAGCACAAACCCGTCGAAACATCTGCTGAAAAATCTTCGCTTTTTCGGAAACACGCTTGTCTCGGGCTTGACATCGGCATATATAGGTGTTATATTGCTGTTGTACACTATATATGGCGGGAACGAGTGTTCTATGCGATGCCCTTATTGCTCGAGCAATGAAGACAGGGTGCTTGAATCAAGAGCCATCCGCGATGGTTCTGTGATACGCAGGCGCAGAGAGTGCCTCAAGTGCGGCCGCCGCTTTAACACACGCGAGGAGATAGAAGGCTCCATCCTTATGGTTGTTAAAAAAGACGGCCGCCGCGAGGCCTTCGACCGGCAAAAGGTGCTTCGCGGCTTGATGACCGCATGCGAGAAGCGCCCGGTTCCGGCCGAGGCCCTTGAGAACATCGCGGATGAGGTTGAACGCGCGGCTTACGGGCGCGGACTGCGCGAAATCCACAGCCGAGATATCGGTGAAATGGTCATCGAGGCCCTGAAGGCCCTCGACCAGGTGGCCTATGTGCGCTTCGCCTCTGTGTACCGCAACTTTCAAGATATCGATCAGTTCAAAGAGATTGTTGAGACCTTGAGCCGAAGCGTGCGCGAGGCTCAGAACAACAACCGGGATTCTCAAAACAAGAAAGAAGTTCAGGAGGGCAGAACGGATGTCGCATGAGAATGTAATTGCAACCGTACCGGCGGCCTCTTCGGGCAACGGTACTCCCAAAAAGTCCAAAAACCGCAACGGCCGCAAAGGCGGTGGAGGCGGTCTCACTGTGAACAGAAGGCACACTCAGCCCGGGGTGAACCCGTTCGATACCATTGAGTGGGAGCGCCGAACCGCCTCCATAACCGGAGAGAAGGGGGAGGTTATTTTCGAGCAGAAAGACGTTGAGGTGCCCAAATTCTGGTCGCAGTTGGCAACCAACGTTGTTGTTTCCAAATACTTCCGCGGGCATATAGGCACCCCGGAGCGCGAAACCAGCGTGAGGCAACTTATAAGCCGCGTGGCCGATACTATCGCCGCCTGGGGCCGCGAGCAGGGGTACTTTGCCACAGAAGCCGACGCCGATGCCTTCCACGATGAGCTTGTTTACGCATTGGTTCACCAGAAAGCCTCTTTCAACTCCCCGGTTTGGTTCAACGTGGGAACGGACACCGGCGGGGCGAAACCTCAGGCTTCTGCTTGCTTCATCAACTCGGTTGAAGATAACATGGATTCCATACTCCGCCTCGCCGCAATAGAGGCGAAGCTTTTCAAAGGCGGCTCGGGCACTGGAACCAACTTCTCAACCATTCGCTCTTCGAAGGAGCCGCTTTCCGGCGGTGGCACCGCTTCTGGCCCAGTCTCGTTCATGAAGGGCTTCGATGCATTCGCCGGCGTTATAAAATCCGGCGGTAAAACCCGAAGAGCCGCCAAAATGGTGATTCTGAACGTGGATCACCCAGATATTGTGGATTTCATCAAGTGCAAGGCGGAGGAGGAGAAGAAAGCCTGGGCGCTCATCGACGCCGGATACGACGGCTCTTTCAACGGCGAGGCCTATAGCTCCGTTTTCTTCCAGAACTCGAACAACAGCGTGCGGGTTACCGACGCTTTCATGCACGCCGTTGAGATGGACGGCGAGTGGCGCACTCACGCCGTAACCACCGGAGAGGTTTTGGGCAAATACAAGGCGCGCGACCTCCTGCGCATGATGGCCGAAGCCGCCTGGATATGCGGCGACCCGGGCATCCAGTTCGATACCACCATCAATTCTTGGCACACATGCCCCAACAGCGGCCCCATCCGAGCAAGCAATCCGTGCGCAGAGTTCATGTTCCTCGATGACAGCGCCTGCAACTTGGCCAGTTTGAACCTGATGAAGTTCCGAACGCCGGACGGCGAGTTCGACGTGGAGGACTTCGTCCACACCGTGGAGTTGATGATCACGGCGCAGGAGATTTTGGTGGACAACAGCGCTTACCCCACCGAAGCCATAGAGAAGAACAGCCATGACTTCCGCCCGCTTGGCCTTGGCTATGCAAACCTGGGGGCGCTTTTGATGGCCCGCGGCCTACCGTACGACAGCGACGAAGGCCGCGCTTACGCCGCCGCCATCACCGCCCTTATGACCGGCGCCGCCTACCGCCATTCCGCAAGAATGGCCAAGGTTAAAGGTCCGTTCAACGGGTTTGCTGTGAACCGGGAGCCCATGCTTCGGGTTATCGAGCGGCACCGCAGTTATCTGGACCGCATAGATGCATCTCTGGTGCCGGAGGATTTGCTGCGCAGTGCCCGCGAGGCGTGGGATGAGGCCCTGGAATTGGGGCAGAAGTACGGTTACCGGAACGCTCAGGTAACTCTGCTGGCTCCAACCGGCACCATCGGGTTTATGATGGACTGCGACACCACCGGCATCGAACCGGATATTGCTCTTGTGAAGTACAAAAAGTTGGTTGGCGGCGGCGTTCTCAAAATCGTAAACCAAACGGTGCCAGAAGCTCTCGCTCGGCTCGGCTACGGCAGTTCGGAAATCTCCAAGATTGTGGAGTACATCGATGCCAACGACACCATCGAGGGCGCGCCCGGCCTTAAGGAAGAGCATCTGCCGGTTTTCGATTGTGCCTTCCGCCCTCCCAACGGCACCCGTTCCATACACTATATGGGCCATCTGCGCATGATGGCGGCGGTACAGCCGTTCTTAAGCGGGGCCATCAGCAAAACCGTTAACATGCCCAACGACGCCACACCAGAAGACATTATGGACGTTTTCATGACCGCGTGGCGCTTGGGTTTGAAAGCGGTGGCGGTATACCGCGATGGATGCAAGCGCACACAGCCGCTTACCACCGGCCGCCAGGAGAAGCAGGCCGCCGAGGCAAAGCCGGTGCGCCGCCGCCTGCCTGACGAGCGCAAGGCGATAACGCACAAATTCTCGGTTGCCGGCCACGAGGGCTACATCACGGTTGGCATGTACGAGGACGGAACCCCAGGCGAGATTTTCATCGTGATGAGCAAAGAGGGCTCCGTGATATCCGGGTTGATGGACTCGTTCGCCACAGCGATATCTCTGGCCCTGCAGTACGGAGTGCCTCTCTCGGTTCTGGTGAAGAAGTTCAGCCACGTCCGCTTCGAGCCGGCCGGGTTCACCAACAACAAGGACATTCCCATTGCCAAGAGCGTAATCGACTACATCTTCCGGTGGCTTGCCCTTAAATTCCTGCCGCCGGAAGAACAGCCCGCCGCCACGCAGGATGTACCGGTGATGTCCACCAAGGCGCGGATGTCCACCGAGGACCAAGAGCACCAAGTGTTCCTGCTTCAGGCGGATGCGCCGCCGTGCCCGGAGTGCGGCTCGATTATGGTAAGGAACGGCTCTTGTTACAAGTGCACCAACTGCGGTGCCACATCCGGCTGTTCGTGATCATTGCGTTTGGGCTGGGGGGAACGGAGGACCGTCCCCCAGTCCTCTTTTTCTTGGCTAGCCCTCATCTCCAGCCATTCCAGTGCCGGCCTGATTCTCATCTCCCGAAGCTGGGAGAGGCGCTGGGGGTGAGGGCACACAGCGCCGCAAAAGAAGGGTAAGAGGTGAGGGCATTCCCTCGCACGTCTGCGGGGGCTGCGGGAGTTTGGGGTGGTTATACCTGGTAATCCCGCAGGCGGTTTGCCACGTCGCGGGTGAATCTCCCTTCGATGAGGATGGTTTCGCGCCCGTATTCCACCCGTTCCACCCTGCCGGATTCGTGGCAGATGGGCAGTAAGTGGCTCATGTGGTAAGGAATGGCCGCGCGAACAGGCACCAAAAGCCTCTGCACCACATTTTCCACGGTAAGCAGCAGCTCCTGCAGGCCCTCCCGCTTGAGGGCGGATATGTAAACCGTGTCGGGCCGGGTTGCGGCTTCGTAGCGCAGAGCATAGGTGTTGGTGAGTTTGTCGCACTTGTTCAGAGCTGTCACAATCGGCTTGTTGGCCGCGCCGAGCTCCTCCAGCACGTCGACCACCGCCTCCATTTGCTCTTTGCGGCGCGGGTGCGAGGCATCCACAACGTGAATCAGGAGGTCGGCCTCGGTGACCTCTTCCAGGGTGGCTCGGAATGCGGCAACCAAGTGGTGGGGCAGGCGCTGAATAAAGCCAACCGTGTCGGTTATCAAGATGCCCCATCCGTGAGGCAGTAGCACGCGGCGCGTGGTTGGGTCCAGTGTGGCGAAGAGTTTTTCATCGGTGGCCACTTCGGAGCCTGACAGAGCGTTCAGAAGGGTGGATTTTCCCGCGCTGGTGTACCCAACGAGCGCGGCGGTTGGGAACGGAAGGCGTCTGCGCGATTTGCGCGCCTGCTCGCGGTGGCGGCGCACCTCTTCCAATTCAGCCTCGAGTTCGTCGATGCGCTTGCGGATGCGGCGGCGGTCGGCTTCCAACTTTGTTTCGCCGGGACCGCCGCGCATACCCAAACCGCCGCCCAATCTTGAAAGTTCCTGTCCGTGACCCACGAGCCTTGGAAGCGTGTAAGTAAGCTGGGCGAGCTCAACCTGGAGTTTGCCTTCGCGGGTATGGGCGCGTTCGGCAAATATCCTGAGGATGAGCTGGGTGCGGTCCAGCACATCCACACCCACGGCTTCTTCCAAATTCTTCTGCTGGATTGGGGTTAGGTCGTCATCGGTGATGACCATAGTGGCGCCGCGGTTTTCGATCTCCACCAAAAGTTCCTGGGCTTTGCCCTGGCCCAAGTAAGAGTTTGGGTTAGGTTCGGTGCGGCGCTGGATGAATTCCCCAACCACTTCTATGCCGGCGCTTTCGGCCAGAAGGCGCAGTTCTTCCATATCGCGGTCGGGGCCAACCGCCACCAGGATGGCCCTTTCCGCTTGTTGCACGCTGTGCAGAGGTTGGGTTTCCTTGGTTCGGCTCACGGTTTAAGTTTGCCTTCTTCGCCTGCTGTTGGGGGCGAATACTTTACCCCGAATCGGGGCGCATTCCCCAATCAATTTACGTCGATTTCTCCTTGGAAGACCTCAACGGCCGGTCCCGTCATGTACACATTATTGTCGCCTGCCCATTCGATAAGGAGATCTCCGCCGGGCAGGTGCACAGTGACCTTTCTGGAGGTGCGCTCGTTCAGAGCGGAAGCAACCACGGCGGCAGATGCACCGCTTCCGCAGGCAAGCGTTTCACCGGCACCCCTTTCCCATACCCTCATCTTTATCTCAGAGGGAGAGATCACCTCCACAAACTCCACATTGGTGCGCTTTGGAAAGGCCTTGTGGTTCTCTATCTGAGGGCCTACGGTGGAAACAGGGAAAGAATCGACGTTTTCCACGAATGTAACGCAGTGCGGGTTGCCCATAGACAGGCAGGTAACCTCGAATTTGCGCCCTGCGGCCTGAAGCCTTTCGCCTTTGACGGGACTGCCTTCGCCTTTCATCGGTATGGAATGGCGGTCGAACACCGGCTCGCCCATGTTAACTCGGACGGCTTCAACCTGTTTGTTGCTTACGAAGAGCTTAAGGGTTTTCACGCCGGCCAGAGTTTCCACCGTAAGGGTTGTATCGGTGTGCATGCGGCGGTCGTACACATACTTGGCAAGGCAACGGATGCCGTTGCCGCACATCTCGGCTTCGGAGCCGTCGGGGTTGAATATGCGCATGCGGAATGCAGCCACGCGCGATGGGTCCACAAGGATGATGCCGTCGGCACCGATTCCGAAGCGGCGGTCGCACCAGCGTTGGGCAAGTTCGGGAAGCCGTTCTTCCGGAAGCTTTTCCTCGAGGTTGTTAACGACAACGAAGTCGTTGCCCAAGCCGTGCATCTTGGAGAACCTCAAACTGACACCTCCTCTGGTTTGTATCTGCGTTGGTAGTATACCACAGTCTTGCGTTTCAGCGGAAGATGTGAGGAGCGGTAAGCAGGGCCCCCGTCTTTATGGTTGAGCCATTTTGAAACACAAGAGCCTTCATTGACTGACGAGAGGTTTTCACATAGAATTTGCCTGGCAGTTTTGGAAACGCCATAGAAGGGGGTTATGGTAAGCAACATGTTAAAGCGAGCGTTTGTGATTCTTGGGGTTTTGATGTTGGCCGGCGGTGCATGGTGCCAGCAGTCTGAAAGCAGTTCCAGCACGGCGTTGAAGCCGCCGCCCGATCCAGACACGGTGGCTGTTGTTAACGGCGAGAAGATAACCAGGGCAGAGTTGCTGGAGGCGCTTCTTCAGCAGTACGGCAGTACAGTGGTGGAAAGGCTTATCGAGCAGAAGCTGATGGAGCAGGCGGCTAGGAAGCGTGGTGTGCAGATAACGGATGCCGATTTGAACAGGATGTACGAGTCTTACAAAAGGCAGTCGCCGAGTGTGCAGGCGGTGGAGGAGTGGGAGCGCCAGGTTGGAAGAAAAACGATTCTGCAGCAGTTGAAGCCGCGGTTGATTTACATCAAACTGGGCGAGCAGATAACGCAGGTGAGCGATGAAGAGCTTGAAGAGGTCCGCGCCAGCCATATTCTTGTGAGAACCGAGGGTGTAAGCGAGGCTGTGGCCAAGGAGAAAATAGAAAAGGCTTTGGCGGAACTGAAGGCCGGCAAGGACTTTGCAGAGGTTGCGAAGACTTATTCTGAAGATGCCGGCTCGGCTTCCAAAGGCGGCGATTTGGGCTTCTTCGGGCGCGGAAGGATGGTAAAAGAGTTTGAACAGGCGGCTTTTGCCGCTAAAGTTGGCGAGGTGGTGGGTCCGATAAAGAGCCAGTACGGGTACCATATCATCAAGGTTACCGAGAGGAAACCAGCAAGCCAATTCGACCCGAACACCTTGGCCGATAAGCGAGATGCCGCAATTCTGCGGAAAACCAGCGAAGCCGTGCGGCAGTACCTCAACGAGGAAAAGAAGAAGGCCCAAATAGAGCGGTACAAATTGCTTTTGGAAAATTTCCTGAAGCAGTAGTTCCCGGGGCTTTTCAAAGTTCTGAAGACCACCACTCGAGATCCTTCTCTTGGCTTGCCCTCATCTCCAGCCCTTCTCCCATCCAAGGGAGAAGGGAGCATTCGGTTCCCCTCTCCCGAAACTGGGAGAGGGGCTAGGGGTGAGGGAAACCAACAACGCGGGAAAGGGGCCAGGGGTGAGGGCAAGCAAGTTACCCGCTTTTGAAAAGCCCTGAGGGACGTTTATTCCCCATCCGTCAAGTGGTTCCAGAGCTTATCTTCGCTTGCCTGTCGGGACTTCAGATGCCAAAACCTCCCTTATCTTGCGGGCAAGGCCATCGGGTGTGAACGGCTTCTGGATGTAAGCCACTCCGGAATCCAGCACCCCATGGTTTACGATTGAATTGTCGGTGTATCCGGACATGTAAAGGACCTTCATCTTCGGACGCCTGCGGAGGAGGTGTTCAGCCACTTCCGTGCCGCTCATTCCCGGCATGATAACGTCGGTTACCAGGATGTCGATTTCATCTTCGTAGCTTTCGGATACTTGGATGGCTTCTTCGCCGTTCGATGCTTCCAAAACGGTGTAGCCCCTGTCTATGAGGATTTCGTGCGCCAGCAGTCTTACGGTTTGCTCGTCTTCCACCAGCAGAACTGTTTCGGAGCCGTTAACCTCAGTCAGAATGGGTTCCGCCTGCTTCTGTTCGGCGACGGGGGCAGTTTTTGCCAGCGGCAGATAAACCTTCACGGTGGTTCCTTTTCCCACCTCGCTGTAAACCCAAACACTGCCCCTGTTTTGCTTAACTATTCCGTACACAGTGGAAAGCCCAAGTCCCGTGCCTTTGCCCTTTTCCTTCGTGGTGAAGAAGGGCTCAAAGATGTGCGGAAGGACGTCCGGGCTTATACCGCATCCCGTGTCGGTGATAGCTAGCATTGCATACTCGCCGGGAGTGGTGTCATGATGGCGCTGGCAGTAAGCTTCATCGAGCCAAACTTTCGACGTTTCGATGGTGAGGTGGCCGCCTTGTGGCATGGCATCACGGGAGTTTACCACCAGGTTCATGATAATCTGCTCTATCTGCGATGGGTCTGCTGTGACCACGGCATCCTTCAAAATGGTGGTAAGCACAATGTCCTCGCCGATTATGCTTCGAAGCATTGGTTCAATTCCAGCGACTACCTCGTTAAGGCGGAGCGGCTTCGGCTCTACCACCTGCTTGCGGCTGAAGGCGAGAAGCTGTCGGGTAAGCGCGGAGGCTTTGTCAACCGAGTTTTGGATGTGCTCGACGTATTTTCGGTGCGGGTGTTCGCGGTCTAATTTGGAGGCAAGGATGTTCGCAAAGCCGCCGATGGCCGTTAGTATGTTGTTGAAGTCGTGTGCTATGCCGCCGGCCAGGCGGCCCACAGCCTCCATTTTCTGGGCCTGTTCAAGCTGTTGCTGGAGAACCAATTCCTCGCTTACATCGCGCATTAAGAGCATGTAGCCTGTTAATTTCCCATCGTTGCTGTAGACCGGGGAAACGTTTACATCGGCGTGGTAGCGGCTTCCGTCGCTTTTCGAGCACAGCATTCTGCCGCCCCACGTTTTTTCTTGCTGAGCCTTCTCAACAGCCGCTTTGAAGGCTTTTTCATCGAGGTTTAGCTCGGTTGCGTGCCTGCCGATGACGTTTTGCCTGTCGAAGCCGGTAATCTTCTCGAAAGCAGGGTTTGCGTAGGCAACTTTCCATGCGGCGTCGGTGATGACGATGGCTTCGGCGGTGCTTTCGACGGCATGCGCCAGCTTCGAACGCTCTTCCTCGATTCGCTTTTGCTCTGTGATGTCTGTGCAGACTCCCACAACGTGCCACATGCCCGAACCAACGGGTTTTATGAACACATCTTCGTAAAGCCAGCGCAGTTGGCCGTCGTCTCCAATCCATCTGAACTTCTGGGAGTACATGCTTTGCCCGGACATCAGTGCCGAGCTGCTTGTTTTGTCCATTTGCAACTTATCTTCTTCAGGGATGTGCTCGCGAAAAGCTTCATTGTAGGTTTGGCCGTATTTCACCTGCACTGGGAACACGCGCTGTGCCGCGGCTTCGTTGAAATCTCTCAGCTCCCATGCGAAGTCGACTCTCCTTTCGGAACTCACCATTGTAACGTTGGCATGCCATATTCGGCACCGCACGCTTTGCAGGATTGCCTGAAGCTCCTCTTCAAGGCGCCTGCGGTTCATCACCTCCGCCTGAAGCTGTGAAACGAGGATTTCGAGCTGTGCGGTGCGGTGTGCCAGGTGCGTACTTGCCTCACGGAGGGCGTTTTCGGCCTGCTTAAGTGTTGTGACATCGGCAATGCTAACTATCAAAAACTGTTTTCTTTCAAGGAGGATCGGTATGGTGGATTTTAGCACCGTTACAGTTTGGCCATCGGGTTTCGAGAAGGTACATTCCACAGCCTCGCTCTGGAACTTGCAGTTTTGATCGCAGGGTTCTTCGCCGCGTTTGTTGCACAGGGGTTTGCCGCAGGGTTTGCCCACCAGCTCCTCTTTCGGGAGGCCGAGCAGTTTTACGGCTGTGTCGTTGGCATCGACCACCGTATTTGTGCTCAGGTCGATAAGCAACAAACCGGTTTGAGCTTTCTCGAAAAGCGTGTGGTAGCGCAGTTCGCTTTCCTGGAGGCGCTTTTCAGCGCGGCCGAGCGCGGTAAGCATGTTGTTTATTGATTGGGCCAGAGAGCCCACCTCATCTCGGCCCATGTTCGGTATCAGAGGTTTGGCTGTTGCGGCTGTTGCTAGGGCATTCACCTGCTTGCTGAGAAGTGCAATCCGGTTCAGCACAAGCCTGTTGAGCATCCAAATTATCGAAGCGCCGGTCAGCATCAACATTAAGCCGATGCTTGCGGACATACAGCGTTTGGTCCACAGCATTTGCGCGTGAACAGCGCGCGGTACGGTTACGCGGACTACGGCGCACGGTTTTCCGTAAATGTCTTTTATCAGTGCGTAAGCTCTCATTAAGTTGCGGTTGAGCGGCAGAACAACCGAGTCGGCCCCCAAAAGCTGTGGGGCTACCTGCTGTAGGTCGGCGGGAGGGCTTGCGGCAGACCACGGGTTTATTTCAACATCCATGTATGTTTTTCTGCGTATGCGCTGAACAATCTGTGCATCGAGATACCGCCCCATTACCAAAGCGCCGCGTATGGGGCCTTTGCGCGAGCTTGTGGTTATGGGTCTTGAGGCAACGATAAGAAGCTCTTCAGGTGTTGAAACAATCCCGCGAACACAACTGCTAACCGATTTATGGCTGACAAGTTTGCCGCCGCGCTTTAAGTGTTTGAGGATTTCCGGGTGAGGGTTACTCAGTTTGCCCCGCTTTTCATCGAAGAGTTTGGCGTATACGACCGTGCCGTCGCTTCGAACAAGGGCAATGAGGTTCAGGTTGTTTAGCATGTAAGTATCTGGCAAGAGGTTGGTCTGGATATATTCTGGGTTTGGGTTTTGGACAAATTGGTAAGAGCCGTACCAAGCGGCCCAATCCGCCGCGAGACCATCCACTTTTTCAAACTCATCGCGGAGGGCTTCAACGGCTTGCTCGAGTTTGAGCCGTCCATCTCGCTGTTCAATTTTGGCAAAGCCGCTTTCCACCGCGGTGCTGGATATCCAAAAAAGAACCCACAGGGAAAAGGCTGTAACCGTTGTTACCGCTAGTGCAATTTTAGCTCGGACTGACATTTGTGTTGCTTCCTCAGAGCTGGAGCTGGCGCCGTGCGAACTGACTGGCGTTATCTGTAAAAAATATCGACCGAATTCGCGGTTTCTATAAGTGCTTCGAACCTTTCAGCAAAGTTTTGTTTGAAGGAGCGTTCTTCGCGGCTGTCGAAAGGCAGTAAGGATGATTTTTTGCAAGGCAGGAAGTTTTGGCGTTGAATTAGCGGCTTCGCCAAAACTTCTTGGAAGGAAGGGTTTAACACATGAATTCTCAACGGCCCGATTACAAACTGGCAGTTATCGGCGGCGGCAGTGGGTTTGTGCTGTGCGTTCTGCAGGGGATTGCGGAATACGCCGAGCGCTGGCGCGGCGCGGGTGTGAATATCATTGTTTCGCTGTTCGACATCCGCCCCGAAGCCGCACAGCGGTGGGTCGCTTACGGTGAAGTGGTTGGCAGGAAGCTTGGCATTCCGATGACGGTGGAGTGCAGTGATTCTCGGGAGCAGGCTCTTGCCGATGCCGATGTTGTTATGTTTTCCGTTGGCTTCCGCGAAGCCGCGGAGCTGGCGGGGCAGATGCGCCAGCGCTTTGGTTTCGATCTTCATTCGATACACGACGGTCCGCCCGCGTTTGCGTTTTCCGCCAAGGTGTGGCCGTTTTGCGCCGAGCTGGCCGAAGAGATCGCGAGGCTGGCTCCAAGTTCGCTTACGCTGGTTCTTCCCAACCCGACGGATGTGCTCGCCGAGGCGATGAGCAGGTACAGCGGAATCGATGCCGCTGGTTTTTGTGTTGAGGTTGAGCACCTGCGCGACCACTTGGCTTTCTACTTTGGATATTCCACAGATGAAATCGTGCTTCACCATGCCGGCGTGAACCACGATGGTTGGGTGCTGCAGTTCAACATTCGGGGTGAAGACGGTTACGCACTTCTGCACGAAAGGATTTTGGCCCTGCCGGAGCATCCGCAGTTTCATCCGGGGAACTTTGGGATGGTTTCTATCTACCGCGCCACCGGCTACCTCCGCTCTTCGGCTTATCACAATTGGCCCATGCAAACCCCCCGCTATGAGGGCCCCAGAACCTGGGAGGAGTTTACTGTTTCCGCCGAGGATGGAAAGGCCGCGTTAGAGCGTGCCGTTGCCGCGGGCGAGCTGTTGAACATTCCCGCGGATTTGCACCCGGAACGCCGGGTTGTGAAGTATCTGGGCACGGGTAGGGCGGTTTCGCGCTTGATGCTGGCTCGGGCAACTGGTTCTCCCGAGGTTGTTCCGCTTCAGGTGCCGAATGCAGGCGCGGTTGCCAACTTCCCGCCCGACGTTCGCGTGGAGGTGCCGGCCGTGGTCCTTAAGTCGATGGTCATCCCCATGGCGGTTGGTGAGGTGCCGGAGTGGCTCGGCGGCACAACAAGGCTTCTTGCGCTGCAGAGAAAGCTCCATGCGGAGTATCTGATTTCCGGAAGCAAGGACAGCCTGGTTCAGGCTTTGTTGACACTGCCCACGGTGGCCCCTATAAATGTGCTTATGGAATATGCCGACGTGGTGCACAGCCTGCGCAGGTAAGGGATTGGGGTGGAGCGCGGCAGCATGCCTCGTGAAGCTTACAGTATTGATGCGCTTGCAAATCTGATTTCAGAGTGGCTGCGCGATGAGGATGTTGAGCAGATAACCTTTGCTAGCGCGGCTCCGGATTCGCGTGCGCCTGTTGCGGCTGTAAGGAGCAACGGTGAAATTCGGTTTGAGGGATTAAGTGCGGAAGAGGATGCTATGTCGTCGGACCCGGAGTCGCTTATCAGGCATCTTCTTGGCCAAGGCCTTACGCTGGTGTCGGCGCGAACGGCTTCCACTGTTACGCGCGTGGAGCTTGTTGAGGGCAGACTGAAACTGCGGCGCGAAGCTTTGCATGCGGTTGAGGAGGCCTTTCCCAAAGCCGAAGAGCAAACCGGACCCGTGTGTTTGCCCCAGGCCCATGCCTTGTTGCACGCCATCGGAATCGCAACCCAGGATGGGCGCATACGCGCCGACAGGGCTAGGAAATACGCTCAGGTCAACAGGTTTGTGGACCTTGTGTCCGACTATATTGCCGAGATAAGCGCCAAGCGGCCCATTCACATTCTGGATGCGGGTTGCGGTAAGTCCTATCTCTCTTTTGTTTTGTACTACTACCTGCGCGAGGTGCTTCAGCGCGAATGTTACATTGTTGGGATTGATGTAAACCCCGACCGCGTGCGGGACGCGGAGCAGATCCGGCGGAAGCTGGGCTATGAGCATATGGAGTTTCGGTGCGGTTCCATAAAAAACTACCGTCCGAAACAGCCTTTGGATATGCTGCTCAGTTTGCATGCCTGCGACACCGCCACAGATGAGGCAATAGCGGTTGGGCTTTCTTTGAACGCAAGGCTGATTTTTCTTGTGCCGTGCTGTCAGCACGAACTGCTTTCGCAGATTAAGGACAATCCACTGCGTTCCATCACTCGGCATCCGATTTACCGCGCCAGGCTTGCGGATCTGCTTACGGATGCACTGCGCACGTGTGCGCTGGAGGCCGCCGGGTACGAGGTAAGCGTTGTGGAGTATGTATCTCCGCTGGATACGCCGAAGAACCTTATGATTAGGGCGAAGAAGGTCGGCGGGCGCAATCCGGCGGCTTTGGCGCGGTACCGAGAGCTGACCGCTATGTTTGGTGTATCCCCATCGCTTCAGGAGATGGTTCCCTGGCTCAAGGAGGGTTCTTTGAAGGGCCGTTGAGATTATCTGCAGGCGTTTTGAAGGAGGCGCTTTCTGGTGGCACTTACCGCCGGCAAGCAAGAAGTTTTGACAAACCGGCAAGAAGATGAACGCTGGAGCTTCCCGGCAGTGGTTACAGCCGCGGGTTTGGGAACAAGGATGCGCCCGCTGACGCACGCTGTGCAGAAAGAGCTTCTGCCATTGGGTGCAAAGCCTGTTCTGCACAGGGTTTTGGATGAAATCGCCGCGGCCGGGCTGACAGATGTTGCCGTTGTGGTAAGTCCTCGCAGGCCGGCTGTGAGGGAGTATTTGGAGAACCAGGAGCTTCCACTGCGCATCACTTTTGTGCACCAAATTGCGCCGCACGGGTTGGGAGATGCTGTGCGCTGTGCCAGATATTTCGTTGGCGACCGGCCTTTTTTGGTTGCCCTTGGTGATTGTTTGATTTGGTCAGAGCGTTTGGGCGAGCCGGTTCGCAGGCTGGTGGATGCGGCCGTGGAGCTTTGGCAGGAGAGGTGCGCTGAAACCGGCGGTGAGCATCAGCGGGCCTCTTTTTCGTGCGTTTTGTGCGAGGACGTTCCGGCGAGCGAGGTGTCGAAGTACGGTGTGCTGGCTCCTTCAGGAACTGGGGAGCGTTTCGAGATTTTGGACGTGGTGGAGAAGCCAGAGCCTGATTCAGCGCCGAGCAACACCGTAATCGCCGGGAGATATGTGTTCACGCCGAGTCTCTTTCGGTATTTGGAGCACGCGGCCATCGATGGGAAAGGAGAGCTGCTGCTTTCTGACGCTATACGCCTTATGGCGCGGGATGGTGTGCCCTGCATTGGTGTGCGCCTTAGGAGCGGCGAACGCCGCGTTGATATAGGGGGTCTTAAGTCTTACCTAGAAGCTTTCAAGCTTTATGCGGATTTGGATTTGGCGTTTTATCGGTAGCGCCCAATGACAATAGCTTGTTGAAAGAACGGAGGGTTAAGCGTGAAGGCGGTTGTTACCGGAGGTGCCGGGTTTATCGGTTCTCATTTGTGCGAGGCCCTGCTGGCGGCTGGGTACGAGGTGCTGTGCGTGGACAATCTTTTGACGGGTGATCGCAGCAACATAGCCCATTTGGAGGGCCGCCGCGACTTTCGGTTTTTGCAACATGATGTAGTGGAGCCGCTTTTCATCGAGGGTGACTTGTATTTCCACTTGGCGAGTCCCGCCAGCCCCGTGGGTTACAGAACCTACCCGGTGGAGACGCTTTTGGTGAACTCTGTTGGGACGCGGAACCTGCTTGAGTGTGCTCGCAAGGTGGGAGGCAAGTTCCTGATGGCGTCTACGTCCGAAGCCTACGGGGACCCGCTTGTGCATCCGCAGTCCGAAGATTACTGGGGGAATGTAAACCCGGTGGGCGTGCGCGCCTGCTACGATGAAAGCAAGCGGTTTGGCGAAGCAATAACCATGGAGTACGTCCGCACGTACGACTTGGATGCCCGTATCATCCGGATTTTCAACACCTACGGGCCCAGGAACAAGGCGGATGACGGCCGCGTGGTTCCAACTTTCATTTCCCAGGCCCTGAAGGGAGAGCCAATCACGGTTTACGGCGACGGCTCTCAAACGCGCAGTTTCTGCTATGTTTCGGATTTGGTTGAGGGTATAATGCTTGCCATGCTCACCGTTGGAACCAAGGGCGAGGTAATCAACCTTGGTAACCCGGCTGAGTACACCATACTGCAGTTTGCCGAACTTATAAAAGCGCTGTGCGATTCACCTTCGCCGGTGCAGTTGCTGCCGCTTCCCCCTTCCAGGCAGGGCGATCCGATGCGGCGCAGGCCGGACATCAGCAAGGCGAGGAGACTTCTAGGCTGGGCGCCAAAAGTTTCTGTGGAGGAGGGTTTGAGGCGCACTGTTGAATGGTATAAGCAACAGGGGATATCCTGATTGCGTTTGCCGATGCGGCCGGTCTTTGTTTTTTGGCAGTTTTCTTTCGGTTGGTGAAGCAGCGGTTGCATTGTTAGGCTTCGCAGACGCTTGAGGTTGAGCTTCTGAGCGGTTTCCGTTGGTCGTTTTGCCGTTTTTGAGATGGACTCTTTTTTCTTTAAAGCTTTTTAAGGGAGGGATGTAAATGTACGCAGTGATAATGGCAGGGGGGGCCGGCACGCGTTTGTGGCCGATATCGCGGGAGGCGCGCCCCAAACAGCTCCATGCATTGGTAACCAACAAGCCCATGATTCGTGAAACCGTTGATAGACTTGTGCCGCTTGTTAGCCTGGAGGACGTGTTTGTGATAACCAGTGCGGCGCACCGAGCGCAGGTGTGCGAACTGCTGGCGGATGTGCCCAGCGAGAACATCGTTGGCGAGCCTTTCCCTTTGGGAACCATGCTGGCGGTGGGATTGGCGGCCGTTATGGTTGCCAAGCGAGACCCTCAGGCAACGATGCTGGTGGCTTGGTCGGACAGCCACATATCCGAGCCTGAGAACTACTTTGCGTCTTTGCTTTTGGCTTCCCGCGCTTGCCAGGTTGCCGACGGTGTTATCATAGGTGTTAAGCCCACGTTTCCGGCCACCGGTTACGGTTACATCTTGATGGGCGACGAAGTTGTGGAACTGCACCCGGAGCGCGTGTATTGGATCGACCGCTTTATCGAGAAGCCGGATTTGGAAACCGCAAAGCGCTTTGTTAGACGGTGGGGATACCTTTGGAACCCGGGCATATCCGTGTGGCGCGTGGATAAGCTTCTCGGCTTGTACAAGCGCCTGCGTCCGAGGGACTACGAGGCTTTGATGGCAGTTCAGCCTTACTTGAACACACCTGAGCAAAACGATGCAATCGCCAGAGAGCTTGGCAGTTTGGAGAAAATAGCCATTGACTATGCTATATATGAAAAGGCCGAGCGGCTTGCCGTGGTGCCTGCCGACCTTGGGTGGTCCGATATAGGCACCTGGGCGTCTCTTAAAGACGCTTTGGAGAACAACTGCGGAACGAACTACGTGCGCGGCGAGCACGTGGGGTTGTTCACTGAAAACTGCTTGGTGTTGGGTCACGACCGCTTGATTGCAACCCTTGGGGTTTCGGATTTGGTTATTGTTGATGCCGGCGATTGCATTTTGGTGGCCCACCGCGACCGCTCGCAAGAGGTGAAGGATCTGGTGGAACTTCTCAGGAAATGCGGCAAGGAGCAGTACCTCTGATTTGGGCTCTTCTGCGTCAGTGGGAACTTGTTTTCGGCGGGGTTGTGGCGGCGGCACTGCTGTTTGCCGCCGTTGCCGCCCCGTGGATTGCTCCATATCATTATGCCGTTCAGGATACGCGCCCCGGGCACCAGAACGCTCCGCCGTCGTCGGCGCATCTGCTTGGAACGGATGACCTGGGGCGCGATGTGTTCAGCAGACTGCTTTACGGCGCCAGAGTATCTCTGGCCATTGCTTTTGGGGTTCAAATTTTGGATCTTTTAGTGGGGGTGACGCTTGGCCTTTTATCCGGATACTACGGGGGCAGGCTGGATCAGGTTCTAATGCGCGTTACCGACGCAATGTTTGCATTTCCGGACCTGCTTTTGGCAATACTGATTATGGCGATAGCGCCTCCAAGCCTGCTGAACGTTTTTGTTGCCCTAGGTGTTGTGAGCTGGCCGTCGATGGCGAGGTTGGTGCGCGGCCAAACCATGGCTCTGCGCAACCGAGAGTTTGTTGAAGCGGCCCGCGCGCTGGGGGCATCGGATGCTCGCATTATATTCCGGCACATCTTGCCAAATCTCTTGGGGCCTGTTGCTGTTGCGGTGGCCACCGGAACTGCATCCATCATTCTGGCGGAATCCACCCTCAGCTTCCTCGGCATAGGTGTACAGCCGCCCTACCCATCTTGGGGTTCGATGATAAGCACCGGTATGGCATCTTTCCGAAGTTATCCACTTCAGGTAATCATCCCGGCGGTTACGCTTGCAACCGCTGTTTTGGCGTTCAACCTCCTTGCCGATGGCTTGCGGGACCGCTTGGACCCGAAGATGCGCGGTGTGTGATGTTGCCTCCTTTGCTTGCTGTAGAAGACCTGCATGTTTTGTTCCGCACGCCCGCCGGTGTGGTGCATGCGGTGAACGGGGTTAGCTTCGAGTTGGCCCAGGGCGAGGCTTTGGGCTTGGTTGGCGAATCCGGGTGCGGAAAGAGCGTTACGGCGCTTTCCATTGTGCGGCTGTTGCCCATGCCCCCCGCCGAGATAACGCGCGGCTCGGTGAGGTTTAACGGGGAGGAGCTGTTAACCGCGCCCCAAAGCAGGATGCGCCAGATTCGCGGCGGCGAAATCGCCATGGTTTTCCAGGACCCCATGACCTCGCTGAACCCGGTTATGACTGTGGGAAGCCAGATTGCAGAAGCACTTTTGCTCCACAGAACGCGAAGTCGGAAGGAGGCATGGGCTCTTGCTGTTGAAGCATTAGAGCGCGTGCACATACCCGACGCCGCTCATCGGGCTCGCGATTATCCGCATACTTTCAGCGGTGGTATGCGTCAGCGTGTTATGTTGGCAATGGCTGTTGCATCCAGACCGCGGCTGCTTATCGCCGATGAGCCAACAACCGCTTTGGACGTTACGCTGCAGGCAGAGATACTCGAGCTTCTGCAGGAGCTGAGGAGAGAGTACGAGCTTTCCATAGTGCTTATAACGCATGACCTGGCTGTGGTATCTCAGTTTTGCGATACCGTGGCCGTTATGTATGCCGGAAAGATAGTGGAGTGGGCTCCGGCCGAGATGCTTTTTGGGTCTCCCATGCATCCATACACGGTTGGGCTTCTCGAGTCGCTTCCGGAGGCAGCTTTCCGCCGCGGAGGCATGGGTAAGGGGAGCAGGAGGATGTCTTCCATACCGGGTGCTCCGCCCGATTCCACGCGCATTCCGTCCGGTTGCGCTTTTCATCCGCGCTGCAGGCACGTGATGGAGGTTTGCAGAAGCTCGGAACCGCCAGCGTTTCAAACAGCACCTAAGAGATGGGTGCGGTGCTGGCTTTATGCGCCTGAATCCGAGGGGTAGAATGTTTGCGGCAGTGCACCCGTTTTGGAAAAATTTGCCCGAGAGTGATGGCCGGTATTAGGTTTGATGCGGTAGGTATTTGCGCTTCGATGTCGTATAAAATTAACAGCCGGAGGTAATCTTATGAACCCTAGAAATGCCAGAATCGTTCTTTTGACAGTTGCGGCGATAGCGGTGCTGTTGATCGGCCGAGCGTGGCTTCGGGCCAGAAACAACTACCGCATGCTGATGGATATGCAGAGCAAAGATCCCGCGGTTAGGCTTGCCGCGGTTAAGGGCCTTATGCCTCCAGAGCGGCTGGTGGACATAGTTTTGGCTTATCCTATGCGTATTGTGGAGAAGAAGACCGAGACCGGGCGCCGTCTGGAGGTTCTTGAGGCTGACAACAGCGTGCGAATCGCCGCCGTTGATGCTGTTGCTGAGGCGGCCAAGGACCCAGCGCTTCAAAAGGATTGCATCAAGGCGCTTATCGGCCTTTTGAAAAGCGTGGACCGAGAGGCAACCGACCCTTCTCAGAAGGTGAAAGATGCTGAAAAAGCCCCCAGAGAGAAGGCGTGGAAGTACCTGGGTGCGATCGGTGAGCCTGCCATCCCGTATCTTTTGGAGGCGCTGCGCGATCCAAGCGGTAGCGTGCGTGATGGGGCTGTGGAGGCGCTGGGCATAATCGGCACGCCAACCTTACCCGGGCTTCTGGTTGCCTTCCGAGACAGGGACCGCAGAGACAAAGCTCAAGCGGCTTTGGACAAGCTGAAAAGGCCGGCGGTTGAGCCGCTCATTCCGCTTCTGAAAACCCGCATTCCCAAAGATGAGGGCTTTCCGGTAAACGTTGCCTCTCTCTTGGGAAGTATTGACGACTCGCGAGCAGTGCCAGAGCTTCTTGAGCAGATGAACGATGTGAAAGTTCCGGGTCTGCGCCGGCAGGTTGTGCGCAGTTTAACCGCCATAGCCGATAAACGGGCCACTATTCCGGTGCTGAAGCTTTCCTACGAAGACCCGCAGATGGTGCTGGAGTGCATAACGGCTTTCGGCGAGTTTAAGGACCCGCGAGCTGTGCCCAGGTTGGTTGAACTGCTCAGCCATTTGGATGCGGAGGTGCCGCCTGCGGCCGTTGGTGCACTGCACAAGATAGGCGCGGCGTCCATACCGGCGCTGTTGGTGGCTGCGAAAGATCGCGATGTTCAGCGCAGGGCGAACGCCATTTTGGCACTGGGAGCGATTGGCGGTCCGCAGACTGTTCCGGTTTTGATGTCGGCTGTGAGTGATCCAAATCCGGAAGTGAGATACGCGGCTGTGGTGGGTCTCGGCAAGCTTAAGGGGAATGATGCGGTTCGCGCAACGCCGCTGTTGGTAGCTCGGTTCCGGGACGAGGGCAAGATAGCCAGCGCGGCGGCGGATTCTGTGCTTTCGCTGGTTGAGAATATGCCGGATGAGCAGGCCGGGCTGATTGCCGCAATTCTCAAGCCGCTTGTGGACGCTATCGGCTCCCCGAACGGCGACTTAACTTCCGTTTATTACGCCTCCCGCGTTTTGGCGCGGATAGGAGAAAAGGCGGTTCCCGTTTTGAGGTCGGAGCTTAGAAGCCCATCTCCGTGGCGGCGCAAGTGGGCGGCGCTTACGCTGGGAGACATGGCCGACAAGCTTGCGGCACAGAAGGCCGCTTCGGATTTGCGCGGTCTGCTTGCGGATAAAGACGCCGACGTTCGGTGGGCGGCCGGCAAGGCCCTGCAGAAGATGGGCTTGGTGCCTCAGCAGGTGGCGGCGGCGAGGTGAGCCCGCATCCCATAGCTTGAGTTCCCGCTCTGCGGCCTTAAACCGGTGCTTTTAACGCCAATGTGCGCCAATAGTGTTCTTTGTCTTGATTAAGATATACCCAGGGGGGTATAATAAAAGTGGCGCCGCGGAATGTTCTCTTCCCGGCGGATAAAAAGAAACAGATTTTCAGGAGGATGAAGCGATGAGCAAGGCTTTAGAGGTAAGCGAGGCAACCTTCGATAAGGAGGTTCTTCAGTCGAATATACCGGTTCTGGTTGACTTTTGGGCTCCGTGGTGCGGGCCCTGCAGGATGATCGCGCCGACGGTGGATGCGATAGCTGAGGAGTATGCCGGCAAGTTGAAAGTTGTGAAAATCAACACGGATGACAATCCAGAGTTGGCGGGAAGATACGGCGTTATGTCCATACCCACGCTGATGCTTTTCGTCGGCGGCAAGCCTGTGGATCAGGTTATAGGGGTTCAGCCGAAAGACGCCATTACTCAGCGGATTGAAAGGCATCTTTGAGGAGTTAACTTTGCTGCCTTTAGATGCGTCAATATAAAGGAGGTGCATTACAGCGATTTGGAAGCCTGGCATAGCTAAAAAGAAGAGTTGCCATCGGTGGGAGGAGATATGCGCTTAAGCTTGGTGCGTTTTTTGATGCTGGTTTGCTTCTTGGTTGTTCCTGCGTTTGGTGGAGCAGAACCACCACCGATAGAGGCATTTGTCGCGCCAGGGCTTCAAGACCTGCGGTTTACCGTCCAGGTGAAATTCGCCGACAACAAGGCTTTAGCGAAGGTTGGTAAGGATTTCGCCAACTCGTACCGGGTAAAGACCATGAGGGTGGTTTACAAAGACCCGGGTATGATGCGCACGGAGCTCCAAGCAGGGCCGCTTACAATGGTTTACGTTATGAACGGCAACCAGAAGAGTTGGGCTGTGGGCGCGATTAAAGGTAGCAAGGATGTAAGCAAAAAGCCCACCCAAAAACAGGGGCTGATGGATTTTGGGTTGCTGACCAAAGCCCAGTTGGCCGATTACAACTCCAGGTTTGTGCGAACAGAACGGGTGGGCAATGTGGTGGCATATGTTTACGAACTGCGCTTTAAGGAGCCAACGGAGAATGTGCGCCGCCTGGTATGGGTGGATCCGGAGAAGAAGGTTATGCTTAAGCGGCAGGTTTTTGGGCGCGACGATCGCCTCAAGGTGGAGTACAGGTACGAGGCTCCAAAGCGAGTCGCGGATAATATTTGGGTTCCCACAGTTATAAAGGTGTACAACGCCGAGGGACAGCTCGGCGCGGTTAGCAATATGGTTGCCACCAGAGTAAACACAGGGGTTTCGCTTGACGAATTCCGCATTTAAGGGTTTCTACCGGGGCAAGGGGCTTTTGTTGGCCCCTTGCTTTTTATTTTTGTGTCAAAATGGAACAAACTCTGTTCCCCCACGGAACGAAATACGGCGCAGGTCTCACGGAAAGATACCTCCACACAGCCCGATGTGGGTTTACAAAAGGGGTTTTGGGGCTTTTCAGGCCTTTATTTTTGCTTTGCGGGTGGCAAAAAGGCCACATTTTTCGGTTTTTGGAAGTTTTAAGCTGAAATCCGCGGTTTCGGGCACGCGATTTGCTTTGTTTCGAAAAAGCGCAGGGGAATTGCGTTTCAGCGTCCTCTGCAGGTAAGCGTTCGATTACGGCAACCGCAAGGTTGTCTGGTAAGGGAGATAAAATGCGTGCTGCCATGGAAGCCGTGGAGCTTGTGGATATCTTGGATCGCGATGAAGAATATCTCGGCCAAGATGATAACAACACCGAATCTTCCGCTTTCGAGGACGGAGAGCCCGAAGTTGAAGGGCGTTTGTTCGAGAGAGAGGAAGAAACCCGTCGTCTCCCAAGTTCGGTGAAGAGCTTCTTCAAGCGCGCGGGGCGGTACAGGCTGCTCACTCTCGAAGAAGAGCTGGAGTTGGGTCGCAGGGTGAAGCAAGGAGACCCCGTCGCCAGGAGGATTTTGATAGAGTCTAATTTGCGCTTGGTTGTAAGCATTGCCCTGAGGTATGCATCGCCCCGGTTGCCTTTGGAGGATGCTCTTCAGGAAGGTTGCATTGGGCTTATACAAGCCGTTGAGAAATACGACTATACAAAAGGTTTTCGATTCAGCACTTATGCCACTTGGTGGATTTGGCAGGCTATCACAAGGGCCTTGGGCGAAAAGGGAAGAACCATACGCCTGCCTTTGGATGTTTTAGGCCTAGTACGCAAAATGGAATACGCTGCAGACGCCCTCACCCAAACATTGGGGAGGCCCCCAACCCCCTCCGAGCTTGCAGATGCATTGGGAATGCCGGAGTCGCGCGTTTGCGTTCTGCTTCGGGCAACCGCAGATCCCATTTCGCTGGAAACCCCTGTTGGAGAGGACGACGTTACGATTGCAGATATGGTTGCTTCGCACGAACCTTTGGCTTCCGAGACTGTTGTGCGCCGTTTGATCAAGCGCGAGGAGGTGGAGGCCATGCTGCAGAGGCTGTCTCCGAGGGAGCGCGAGGTGCTGGAACTGCGGTACGGCCTGAACGGTGGTAGGCCTTTGACCCTTAAGGAGGTGGCCAGCCGCTTCCGCGTAAGCCGCGAGCGAATCCGCCAGATTGAAAACCAGGCTATAGACCGTTTGCGAAGCAGTGCATCCCGCTTTAAGAGGGATGAGTGAATATCTTTTGCCGCATCTGCCTTCCGGTTCAGCGTGCCGGGGGTGAGCGGTCTTGATTTGGAACAGCCAGCGCCGATGTTTCGGTGTTGGCTGTTTTTGTTTTTCAGGTTGCAGGATGCGATTTCTGGGGGTCGACTCCGCGGCCGTTGAGCCTGGTAGAGGTAGTTTTGTGAATTGCGTGGTATACTTACTTTGCGGAAAGCTATTTCTTTAAGAAAAACAGGCAGGCCTATGATATCCACAAACGTAACCCAAATGCATTTGGCTCGAAAGGGGTTTGTGACCGACCAGATGCGGGCGGTAGCCGAGCAGGAAGGTTTGGACCCGGAGTTTGTTCGCTCGGAGGTGGCCCGCGGCCGCATGATAATCCCCTGCAACGTGAACCACAAGGCCCTGAAGCCGATAGGCATAGGAATTAACTGCCGCTGTAAGGTGAATGCCAATATCGGCAGTTCCCCTGTTGCCTGCGATCCGGAAGCGGAACTGCGCAAGCTGGAGGTTGCGCTTAAGTACGGAGCCGATACCGTTATGGATTTGAGCACCGGCGGCGACATCAACGCTATCCGAGAGGCAATAATAGCTAACAGCCCCGTTCCGGTTGGCACGGTGCCTATTTACCAGGCGTTTGCAAGCGCCGGCGATGTCCTCAGTCTAACGGCTGACGATCTTTTGGGTGTTGTTGAGCTGCAGGCCCAGCAGGGCGTGGACTACATGACCATACACGCCGGCATTCTGCGGGAGTTTCTACCGCTGGTTCGGAAGCGCATCACGGGCATAGTTAGCCGCGGCGGCTCCATCCTTGCATGCTGGATGACGGTTCACCAACAGCAGAACCCCTTCTATACCCACTTCGACAAGCTTCTGGATATATGCGCCCGATACGATGTGGCGATAAGCCTTGGCGACGGCCTGCGCCCCGGGTGCCTGGCCGACGCCAGCGACGAGGCGCAGTTCGCAGAGCTGGAGGTTCTGGGTGAGCTTACGAGAAGGGCTTGGGAGAAGGATGTTCAGGTGATGGTTGAGGGGCCGGGCCATGTTCCGCTTGACCAGATACCCATGAACGTGCAGAAGCAGATGGAGATATGCAACGAGGCGCCGTTTTATGTGCTTGGTCCCCTGGTTACCGATGTTGCCCCGGGCTACGACCACATAACTGCGGCTATTGGAGCCGCGGTGGCTGGGTTTGCCGGCGCTTCTATGATATGCTATGTAACACCGAAGGAACACCTGGGTTTGCCGGACCTGGAGGATGTGAAACAGGGGTTGATAGCGGCCAGAATAGCCGCCCATGCGGCGGATGTGGCGCGCAATCGGCCCGGCGCACGCCGCTGGGATGATGAGCTGTCGCGCGCCAGATTTGCGTTTCAGTGGGAGCGCCAGTTCGAGTTGGCCATCGATCCCGAAACGGCAAGGAGTGTGCGCAAATCTTCTCTGCCCGAGGGGGAATACGAGCGCGGACGGTTCTGCTCCATGTGCGGCCCCGGGTTGTGCGCCATGCGCCTTTCTCAAGACGCGGTTGGTGCGGAGAAAGCCGGGCAGGCTTCGGAGTGAGAAGGCCCCTTTGACATAGCGAAAGGCGGAAACAATGTCTGAATTGGGACAAGAGTTCGGTGGGCCGGTGCAGGCGCCGACAAAGCCCGCCGGCGAGCGAAGGCCCAAACCGGAGTGGCTTAAGGTGCGCGCTCCAGGCGGGTCAAACTACCGCCGTTTGGCCAATTTGGTCCGAACGCAGAGGCTCCACACCGTGTGCGAAAGCGCCCGGTGCCCGAACATTGGCGAGTGCTGGGAGCGCGGCACGGCCACCTTCATGATTTTGGGCAACATTTGCACCCGGAGCTGTGGGTTCTGCGCCGTCAAAACTGGGAGGCCGACCGAGCTTGATACCTCGGAGCCGGAGCGCGTGGCGGAAGCCGTCAGCCAAATGAATATATCGCATGCGGTTATCACCTCGGTGAACAGGGACGAGTTGAAGGACGGCGGCGCAGAGATCTTCCGGAGAACCATATTGGCAATCAGGGAGCGGACCCCACATGTGACGGTTGAAGTTTTGATTCCGGACTTTAAAGGCAGCCGCGAGGCGCTTGCCGCTGTGATGTCTGCAAAGCCGGATGTGCTGAACCACAACGTGGAGACCGTTCCCCGCCTTTACAGGCGTGTTCGTCCTCAGGCTAAGTACCACCGATCTCTGCAGATTTTGGAGTGGGCTAAAGAGATGGACTCGGATGTGCTTACGAAATCCGGATTGATGGTTGGCCTCGGTGAGGAGTACGAGGAGGTTCTCCAGGTGATGCGCGATTTGGTGGACGTGGGCTGTGACATACTCACGGTTGGCCAGTATTTGCAGCCCACCCGCGACCATCTGCCCGTGGAGCGGTACTGGACGCCTGAGGAGTTCGCCGCACTGAGGCGCGATGGGCTCCGCATAGGCTTTCGGCATGTTGAGTCGGGACCGCTGGTTCGCAGTTCATACCACGCCGAAAGCCAAACGGTTTTGCTTCCGAAGAAGCAGGCTCTGTGAGCATCAAGAAGCTTTGCCGGGCAGGCACATAACGAGGGCAAAGCTTCTTTTTGTGCGCGCTTGGTAGCTTTGGATTGGCCTATGGGAGTGCGATTTTATCTTTCTTGTGCGCTGGTGGTTTTGGCTTGTTCGATGGCGCAGGAGCGGGGTCAGCCTGGGCATCGGGGGGTTTTTCCAAACCAAAAGGAGTCGGTTGAACAGCAAAGCTTCTCGATGGTGATAGATAGCTGCCGGTACCCCAATAGTGCTTCGGCCAGGCAGGCGTGGACTCCCGGCGTTCCATCTCCGCTTGTGCAGGCTGCGCGGGATGGCTTGATTCTGCCGTGCCCGTTTGCGCAGAAGGTCGAGCGGTTTGCTTGGGACCGCCAGTTTTCTTCCGATCTTTCTTCTTACGACTCCTTCAGCGTGAAGCTTCAGGTTGGCAATCCCTCTGCGGTTAGTTACTTCACGCTGTACTTCGGAAGCGGCGAAGGCTGGTATGGGGCATCTTTCCGTGCCGGAGCGTCGAGAAGTGTTCTGCTTTCGCGCTCTTCTTTTGTTTCGGAGGGCCGTCCGAGCGGTTGGAACCGGGTAGACCGGATTCGTTTTTCCGTTTGGAAGGGGGCAGATGTGGACACCCAGGTTAAACTCAACGAAATATCCGCGGTCTCCAGCCCTGTGGTTGTGCTCCGCGGTGACTCTATGCTTCCACCCGGGCATCCGGAGGCGGATTCGGCGTCTGCGGCGGCGCGCAGGGTTGAGGGAATGCTATCCCGGCTTGGGGTGAAGTTTGGGGCCGTTTCCGGCGAGGATGTGATGTCTGGGGTGCTTGCCGGCAAGAAGGTTCTGGTTATTCCGTACAGCCCTCAGATGCCAGACCAGGTGGCGGAGCAGATTGCGCAGTTTGCATCGAGTGGTGGGCGGATACTGGCTTTCTATTCTCTGCATTCAAAGTTTGCGCCGGTGCTCGGCATCGAGTATGTGAAACACCTGCCGCGGGAGTACGAGGGGCAGTTTGCATCTATAAGGTTCACCGGTGAGCCGGTAAAGGGGGCACCCAGAGAGGTTGGTCAGCGCTCTTGGAATATAAGCTTGGTGCGGCCATCCGCGGCTAAGGTGCTGGCCGAGTGGTACGATGCCGCAGGCAAGCCGACGAACTACCCGGCTGTAACGGAGGGCGCCGGCGGAGTTTACATGTCCCATATCCTTTTGGATGACGACCCTGATCGCAAGGCTTTGATGCTGTTGGCTCTTCTTGGGCGTTTGTGGCCGGATGTATGGCGCCAGGCCGCGCGCAGTTCTGTGGCGCGCATCGGCTGTGTTCTGCCGGGGCTGAAGGGGTATAGGGAAGCCGCGGCGCAGGTGCGTGCTTTTGCCAGGCAGTCCGGTCGGCCACTGCCGTCGAAGGATTTACAGGCTGCCGAGAGATACCGCAGGCTGGCGCTTTTGAACCTGCGCGACCGCCGGTATCCGGAAGTATTGGCTTTGGCTGGGGAGGCAAACAAATCGATATCGCTGGCGATGTTGCGCGCTGTGCCGAGCTGCAGAGGCGAATTCCGGGGAGTGTGGTGCCACTCGGCGTTCGGTGTGGAAGGCTGGGATTGGGAGCGGAGTTGCCGGGTTCTGGCCGAAAACGGCTTCACCGACGTACTGCCAAACATGCTTTGGGGCGGGATTGCCTATTACAGGAGCGCGGTCCTTCCGGTTCACCCTTCGGTTTCGGAAAGAGGGGATCAAATCGAGGCATGCGTCAAAGCGGCCCACAAATACGGCTTGAAAGTGCATGTTTGGAAGGTAAACTGGAATCTGGCCGGCGCCCCTCCAGAATTTGTAAGGGAACTGCGTGCTCAGGGCAGAACCCAGGTGGCCCGCGATGGCTCTCCAGTGGATTGGCTTTGCCCTTCTCATCCCGAGAACCGGAAGCTTGAGCGGGACTCCATGCTTGAAGTGGTGCGCAACTATCCTGTCGACGGGATTCACTTCGACTACATACGCTATCCGGATGGCAGGTCGTGCTTCTGCGAAGGGTGTCGGGAGCGGTTCCAACAGCAGTGCGGGGTCCGTGTGGCCAAGTGGCCGGATGATGTGATAAGCGGCCCGTTTGCGGAGACTTTCGCCCAGTGGCGGCGCGATCAGATAACCCGCCTTGTTGAGGAGGTAAGCCGGGAGGCCAAGCGCATCAGGCCGGGGATTCTCGTTTCGGCCGCTGTGTTCGGCGATTATCCGGCTTGTCGGGACTATGTTGGCCAGGATTGGCTTGCATGGGTTCAGAAGGGACTGCTGGACTTTGTTTGCCCCATGGATTACACCCCAGACCGAAGCGTCTTCGAGGGTATGGTTCGCAGGCAGTTGGAGCTTGTTGGAGGGCAGATTCCGGTGTATCCGGGGATAGGAGCTTCTTGGCCGGAGGTGCTTCTGCCGCTTCAGGTGGCGGATCAAATTCTTGCCGCAAGACGCTGCGGTGCGAAGGGGTTTATGGTTTTCAACTACGATACAAACCTTGCTCAGGCGGTTTTGCCGATGCTCCATCTCGGGGCAACAAGAGAACGGTAGGTTTTGCTGAACCGTGCGGTGTTGATTTTCGTGGAGGGTGAGGATTGACATGACGCAGGTTAAGGTTGGGATTGTTGGCGCTGTGGGGCGCGGCGGCAGTTATGTGCCTTTGTTTCAAAGCTTTCCCTCGGCGCGAGTTGAGGCGCTGTGCGACATCAACGAAGAAGGTTTGAAGGCCGCGGCGGCCAAGTTCGGTGTTGAGAAAACTTTTACAAGCTACGAGGAGATGCTGGAGCAGTGCCCGCTGGATGCGGTGGTTATTGGCACCCCGATGCCGTACCATGCAGCGCAGTCGATGGCCGCGCTTGAAAGGGACATCCACGTGCTGAGTGAAGTTCCGGCGGCGGTATCCGTAAGCGAGGCCGAGCAGTTGGTGAAAACGTGCCGGAAAAGCCGCGCTGTTTATATGATGGCCGAGAACTACTGCTACACCCGCGAGAACGTGCTTGTACGCGAAATTGCCAGGGCCGGGCTGTTCGGCGAGATGTATTTTGCGGAGGGGGAGTACATTCACGAGCTTAAAGAGCTGAACGAAATTACGCCGTGGAGGAGGGTATGGCAGACCGGCATTAACGGCAACACGTATCCAACGCACAGCCTTGGTCCGATCCTGCAGTGGATGGGCGAGCGGGTGGTCAGTGTGTGCTGTGTGGGAACCGGCCACCATTACAAGGACCCCAGGGGCAATTATTACGAGAATGAAGACAGCACCTTCACCCTGTGCCGCACGGAGAAAGGCGGGTTAATCGAGCTCCGCTTGGATATGCTTTCGAACCGGCCGCACAATTTGGGGTATTACTCGCTTCAGGGGACTGAGGGATGCTACGAAGCCCCGCGCGGCTTCGGTGATCGGCCGAAGATATGGCTGGCTTCCCGGAGCAGTAAGCTGGAGTGGTCGGCCCTTTCGGATTTGGAAGAGGAGTTTCTTCCAGAAGAGTACCGAAACCCTCCGGAAGCGGCGAAAAAGGCCGGCCATTGGGGGGCCGACTACATGGTGGTGAAGGAGTTTCTGGAAGTCGTAACTGAAGGGCGAAAGCCAACTGTCGGCATTGACGAGGCAATGGACATGACCCTGCCTGGGTTGGTGAGTCAGCAGTCCATTGCCCAAGGCTCTATTTGGCTTCCTGTACCGAATTCGAGAGATTGGTGATTTAGGCGGCGGCTACCACTCGTACAAGCCGGATTTGCCGAGTTCTCCGGGCCTGCGGCCCACCACTGGCTCGGCAATCGGGATAAATTTCGTGTGGCCGTCGCAGAAGGTTACGTTGTTTCGGTTGGTTGTGCGCTTACCGCGGTCGTGCCACGCGTAAAGCTCTGCCCCACCCGGCGGCCAAGAATGGCTGTGTACAGCGTGGTCGTAGTTCATCATCCGCAGGGTTGGGTTTTTGATGTCCGAGAGTTGAACCGGCTCGCTCAGAGGGTAATGCTCACAGTGGAAGTTGTAGTAATAGCTACTGCCGCGCTCCTCGTAAACCGTTGGTTTTGGAGTCCACGAAGCGCCGCAGTCATCCGGACAGCGCCATACATCCTTTGTTTTTAGGTACTTATCGACCAGGTTCACAATAACGCCGTCGTCCCAGCCCGTGGTTTTCTTCGGGGGGAAGGTTTCGTCCCAATCGCTTGTGTAAAGCAGGAGCGCACGGCCGATCTGGTTCAGGTTGGATGCGCAGGCGGTTCTTCGTGCGTTGGCACGCGCCTTGGCAAAGACGGGGAAGAGAATTGCGGCCAGGATGGCGATTATCGCGATGACAACCAGGAGTTCGATTAGCGTGAATGCGCCGGGGCCGCAATTGCTTTTAGAGAGAGCACGCTTGGACATGGTCCTTCACCTCACGATAGATTGCAGGAGGCCATTGGAATGGCTGCCTTCTTTGAGTGGATTTTATGTTGGCTCCATCTCTTTGTCAATTCGCTTGCACCGAGGAAACTTGGCTTTTCTAAGTTCCAACAAGAAAATTGTGCTGGAGAGGCAGAAGCCGCGTGTGGAATAATGAGTTGTGAATCGGTTATCCGTACCGGAAGGACGTGGTTTAGCCATGGAAAAGCCCAAAAAGTTTCATCAGCTTGCAGGATGGATGGCCGCCGGTTTGGCGGCGATGTTGCTGAGCAGTATCGCGCCGCCTGGAGAGTGCGGTCCAACCCGGGTCCGTGGGTTCATCTCCGAGGATGCGGTGTGGTCGCAGGAGCAGGGTCCGTATATTGTGGAAAGCACTGTAACAATCCCCGTTGGAAGGGTGCTTACGATTCAGCGCGGCACTGTGGTCAAGTTCGCCCTGGGGGCAGGTATGGTTGTCGAGGGCGAGCTGAACGGGGCAGGCACTGCAGATTTGCCGGTGGTGTTTACATCACTGCAGGACGATTCGGTTGCGGGCGACACAAACGGCGATGGAGGGGCATCCCAACCGAAGCCCGGCGGTTGGAACGATGTTTACTTTGCTCCGCGCAGTCGGGGGAGGCTGGAGCACTGCATTTTCAAGTACGGCGGCTCCGGTTCGCAGTTGGCGGGCACCAGCCACTTCGCGCTGGGCAGTGTTACGTGCGAAAACAGCTCCCCAGCGCTGTCCAACTGTGAATTCACAGACAGCGCCACAAACGGATTTTACGCCCTAACGGCCTCGCCGGTTTTGACAGGGTGTTCGTTCCGCAGAAACGGGCGCCACGGTGTGATGCTTGATAACAGCGCCTCTGCGGTGGAAAACTGCAGGTTCGCTGATAACGCGGAATATGGGCTTTGGCTGGATGATGTGTCTGCGGCATCTGGGGGAAAGGTACTTGGCTGTTCGTTCTCTGGAAACAAAGCCGGAGTCTCGGCGTCTCCATCTGCCGTTGTGCTGGCGCAGAACAGCAGTTTCGATGGCAACCGGGAGGGTGCCGTGCACGTGCGTGAGGGTATATTGAACCTTTCCAGCGTTTGGCGCAGATTGAGCGAGCCCTATATGATCACCGGCACGGTTGTGGTTGACGGCAAAGCCGAGCTGAGTGTGGAGCCTGGCACAGTGGTGAAGCTTACATCTGGGGCCGGCATTGTGGTTAACGGAAGCTTTCGATTGGAAAGCAGTTCCGACAACCCGATAGTCTTCACCTCCTTTAAGGACGATGAATATGGTGGCGACACGAACGCCGACGGGAATGCGTCGCTTCCGGGACCCGGCAACTGGGATGGCATTGTTTTCGCACCCAGCGGAAGCGGTGTGCTGTCGGGCTGCCTTGTGAGGTACGGCGGTGCTGCCAGACAGGTTGCAGAGGGCCTGTTCACGTACGGTGCTGTGTCCGTTTACAGCGATGCCGTAACTTTGGAAGACGTGGAGTTTTACGGCAACAGAACCGGCATTTACTGCCGCGGGGCCTCACCAAGAATATCCAACTGCCGGGTGCTGGATAGCAAGGATGCCGGCATACAGTGCGTGGAGGGAGCATCTCCGACGATTTCTGGGTGCACCATCAGGGGCGTTTACCAGAATCCAAATTACGGAATTGCGGCGGATGCTAAATCCCTGCTGAGCACATCCGCAGGGCCGCTCATCTCTCGGAATACGCTCAGCGGGAACAAATGGGCTTTTTCCCTTTCCCCGGCGGCCACGGCGAACCTCTCCGGTGATAACCGCGTTTTTGGAAACGTGAGCGGTGCCGTGCTTCTTTCCAAGGGAGAGATAACAGGTTCTGTGGTTTGGCCGGCGTTTGAGGGGGCCTATGGACTGGCCGGACCCATAACGGTAGCGGCTTCCGGCTCTCTCTCGATTCTTCCAGGAGTGGTTGTGAAGGGACAGCAGGATGCGGGCATTGTCGTGGCGGGGAAAATTGAGGCGGTTGGGCTTCCCGAGGCGCGCATTGTGTTCACGTCCTTTAAAGACGACTCCGTAGCCGGGGATTCAAACGGCGATAGGAATACAACGGTTCCGCAGGCGGGAGACTGGATTGGTATTGTGCTGGATGGCGGCCGCGGAGCGTTTGAGTTCTGCGATTTTCGGTATGCAGGGCAGTTGGTTGGTTCTGCTCGTCCGCAGGCCGGGCTTTACTGCAAGGGCACATCCCCGTCGGTTAAGTCCTGCGTTTTCGATGGTAATGCTGGCTACGGGCTTTACGGCGACGATACGTCGTTCCGCCAGTCGGCCGCTGTGCCTCTTATACAAGGGTGCTTGTTCCGCGGCAACGATTGGGGTCTGCACCTCCATTCGGAGAGCACCGTTAACCTTGCCTCAGATAACACTGCGGTTCAAAACAAGATTGGAGCGTGCGAGATAACTGGAAAAGCGCTGTCCGGCCGTGCCAGTTGGCCGGGCTTCGAGGGAGCTTACGTTGTTTCTGATTCCCTAACCATTGCATCTGGTGCCGAGCTGGTTTTGAATGCCGGCTGTGTTCTGAAAATGATGCCGAACACGGGAATCACCGTGAACGGCATACTCAGGGCGGAGGGGCGCCCCACGGCTCGCATTGTGGTCACCACCGTGCGGGACGACACAGTTGCCGGCGACACGAATATGGACGGCGGGGCAACCAAACCCTCAGGCTCGGATTGGCTTGACATTTACTTCGCACCGGGAAGCGGCGGCAGGCTGGCTTTCACAGATTTGCGCTACGGCGGCCGCTATGCCAACACCAGCCTTGGCATGCTTACGATTGTTGGTTCCTCGCCGGAGCTGGAGTACGTATCTGTTTTTGGCGGGTTTTACAACGGAATTTACATGTCGGATGCGAAGCCGGCAGCCAGAAACTTGACGGTGGTGAACAACATTGGTTCCGGCATATATCTAACTTCCGGGGCAGCTCCGTCTATCAGGAACAGCATAATAAGCTTCAACGGTGCTTACGGAATATACAGCGAAAGGCCCTCTGCGGCCTCCGTGAGCTATAGCTGTTTGTTCGGGAACAACTCCGGCGCATTTCAAAATGTGAAGCCCGGCGAGGGAATGCTGATTTCGGATCCGGGTTTGGTGGATTTGAACAAGGGCGACCTGAAGTTGAAGACGGGTTCGCCCGCCGTGGATGCCGGAGACCCGTCGGACTATGATCCTTGGAGCACATCCCGCGCCGATTTGGGGGCTTTCCCAAACGTCACTCCGGATCTCACCCCGCCGTCAATTCCGGAGGTGCGTGTTCCGGCCCCTTACACCGATCGAACCGATGCGATTACTGCCTCTTGGCAGGCTTACGACCCAGAAAGCGGCATTTCGCTCTTCCGGTATGCGGTTGGCACCAAACCCGGGGCAGCGGATATCGTTCCATGGAAAGAGGCTGGCAAAGCTACCGAGGTAACCATCACCGGTCTTGCTCTTAGGTACGGAGGCACATACTTCGTTTCCGTTCAGGCTGTGAACGGCGCCGGGGCTCCAAGCGCGGTTGGTTACTCCGCGGGTGTTACGGTGCTTAAGCGGGGTGATCTCAACGGCGACGGCGCAATCTCGCCGGCCGACGTTTCGGCCGCAATTGCCATTGCTCTGGGGCTTAGGCCGCCACTGCCGAGAGAGCTGTTTGCAGGGGATGTTGCGCCTGTTCCCGGGTACGGCGGAGCTCCGTTTGGCGACGGCAGGGTAACTGTGGGAGACGCGCTTCGCATACTGAAGAAAGCCGCGGGTTTGGAGGGAGACCCCTGGCCGTAGCCAACTGCCCGTGCGTTTTTTCGCTGGTCAGCGTGTCTTTCAGCCACTGCACCAGAGTTGAAAGGAAGCCCTGATCGAGCGTTTTGGGCAAATCGGGGTATTCAGAGGGTTCTCCGGTTTGCGCTGGCAGAAAAAGGTGGTTCAGGTTTGGGAATATGTGAAGGCGCACTCTTCGGTTTCCGGATTCGCGCAGGGTTTTGTAGTTCAACTCGGCATGGCTTGGGGGAACCTCGCGGTCTTTGCCCCCGTGAAGTATGAGAACCGGCTGAGTGACAAGCTTCAGGTTGTGGATTGGGTCGTAATCCAGGAAGGCTTTGGTCCATGGAGATTCAACATAGGGGCGCAGTGGCGGTGGGAGGTTTTCGGTTTGTTTGCCCTGCCTAAGGGCTTTCAGGGCCTCTTCGCACAGCGGCAGTATCTGCTTCTTCTCCGCGGGCGCCAATGCCGCATGCAGGCGTTCCAGGCAGAGGTCAGCCCCGGTTTTTGCCGGGGTTGCCATTAAAACCAGTGCGGCGATACCCGGATCGGTGCTTGCAACCAGGCTTGCAATCTCGCCGCCTTCTCCATAGCCCACCAGCGCAACCTTGGTTGGATCAATCTCGCGGCGGGAGCGAACGTAGCGCACAAGCGCCTGGAGGTCGCCTGCCAAAGGAAGCACAGACGCTTTGCTCATAACCCCACCGGATGCGCCAACCCCGCGGTCGTCCACGCGCAAAACGGCAAAGCCCTCTGCCGCCAAAGCTTCTGCAATTTGCTTGAAGATTGGCACTCCGGCCGTTTCTTCATCTCGTGTGTGGGGACCCGCGCTTGAGACCAGAATGACGCACGGTGCCGGGGATGTATCGCTGGGAATGGATAAGGAGCCAGCCAGTCGAAATCCGGCGGCCGGGATAGCCACTTCTTGGGTGATGTAAGTGGATGGTTTGGCGGGTCTTGGCTCTGTGGGGATGAAGCGCGCGGCTGCCAGAAGAAGGTGCTCGCGGACCGTGTCGTAGGGCTTAAGGGCGGCGTCCAGGCCGCCGCGCGAGGACGATACCACCACCGGCAGTCCATCTCTGTTGACCCAAACGGTTGCGCGCTGTCCACCGGCCGTCATATCAAATCTGTCCAGTTGTTCCTCTTTTCGGCGCAGTGTTACGGCATCGCGGCCGCGAAATCGAACTTTCACGGGCGTGTTTGGGAAGGCGGTGAACTCCTGCTCTCCAGCTTTGTTTCGGTCGTACCTCCATGCGATAAAAGCCAGCAGAGAGACGCAGTTTGGAGCAAGCATGACGGCGTTCCCGCCAACCTGCGCCGACTTGGTTTCTCCGGAGGCGCTGGTGGAAGTGGCGGTGGTATCGGTAAAAGATATCCTGGTGTGTATGCGCTGACCGGCAACCGTGCCTTCCACCACCAAAAGCTTGGGGTGCAGGTCCAAACTCGTTTCTGCCGAGAGGGATTGGTTTACCAGCACCCCATCAATGTCGATTTTCGAGTGGGAGGAGAGCTTCCGCCCGGACTCTGTGGTTGTGATGGTGAAGGTTTCGGTGCCGACGCGCTTCTGCCCGATGTACAGGATGTATGTCCCTTTGACGGTTTTGGGGGGCAGAGGCGCTTCCGGTGGTACAGCGGTGTTTGCAAGCAAGCCGAGCAGGAGAATTATCGGGGACATAGCGCACGTCTCAATTGGTTTTTTCACCGTTGGGGCTGTAATTCCTCCAAGAGGCCGCAAAGCCGAGAGGGATTTGCTGGTAAGCGTGTGGAAGGTAAAAATAGGGAATATCAAGTGCCGCGGGAGGTAGGGCTGTGTCGGAACTAGATTGGGAACGTGCAACAGATGAGTGCATAGAGAGATACAGGAAATACCTAAACCCGGGCTTGGCTAACCTGATGAGGTTCGGCGGGTTCGCTGCGGGGGAGGTTTGGGCTGAGGGGGCAGTGGTCCGCGATGGATACGGCCGGGAATATATAGATTGTTTGGGGTGCTACGGCGCGCTGTCTCTCGGCCACAGACATCCGAGGGTGGTGGCGGCGGTTAAGGAGCAGTTAGACACACTGCCGGTTTCCACCAGAACTTTCTTCAACCAGCCGCAAGCGGAGCTGGCGGAACTGCTGGCGCAGATAACGCCCGGCGAGCTTCAGTACAGCTTTTTCTGCCACAGCGGCGCAGAAGCAGTGGAAGGGGCTTTGAAAGCCGCGCGGATTGCATCCGGCAGGCCGGGCGTGATTGCGGCGGTTGGTGCGTTTCACGGAAAGACTTTCGGCGCTTTAAGCGCTTCCGGGAGGGATGTGTTCAAGAAGCCGTTTGAGCCTTTGGTGCCCGGCTTCGTGCACGTGCCGTTCGGCGATGCAAACGCTTTAGAGGCCGCCATAACCAAGGAGATTGGGGCCGTGATTTTGGAGCCAATTCAAGGTGAAGGCGGTGTGGTTGTGCCCCCGGATGACTATCTCCCTCGCGTTCGGGAGATATGCGATAAACACGGGCTTTTGCTGATTCTCGACGAAGTGCAAACCGGTTTGGGCCGCACGGGAAGGATGTTCGCATGCGAGTGGTGGAACGTTGCGCCGGACATAATGTGCCTGGCAAAGGCCCTCGGCGGCGGCATCGAGCCTTTGGGGGCGTTTGTTGGCACCCGCGCCGTGTGGGAGGCTATGTTCGGAGAGAATCCCACAATCCACACCACCACCCTTATGAGCGCCATCTCGTGCAGAGCCGGCATAGAAACCATCCGGGTTCTTCTGGAAGAAAACCTGCCTGCGCGTGCAGAAGCGCTTGGCAATCGTCTGATGGATGGATTGCGAGGCGTGCAGTCCCGCCACCCCGAAAGCATCAAAGAGGTGCGTGGCAAGGGTCTGATGGTTGGCGTTCAGCTTGTGCATGAGGACATCGGTTTGCTGACGATTGGCGGTTTGGCAAACCGAGGTGTTATTGTGGCTTACACGTTTAACAATCCATCGGTTATCAGGTTTGAACCGCCGCTTATTATCTCTGAGGAGCAGTTGGACCGCGTTGTGGCCGCGTTTGACGACGCCCTGACTGAGTCTGAAAGAATGCTGGAGGGCATGGTGGTTTAGGCGCATTGAAATCCGCGCGGTCGGCTGATTTTTAAGGAAGGGATGGAAAAGATTGGCAAGGATTGAAAGTTCCGTTGTGATAAATGCTCCGGTTGAGCGCGTGATGGAGCTTGCAAAGGACATAGAGCGCTTTCCGGAGTTTATGAAAGATGTGAAATCGGTGCAGATTCTCAGCCGAGAGGGAAACGTAATTCGCGCTCAGTGGGTTGGGCGCGTGGAGGAACTGCACATAAATATCAAGTGGATTGAGGAGGATGTTTGGGACGACGAGGCGCGGATGTCTCGGTTTCGGCAAATCGAGGGCGACTACGGCAAGCTTGAGGGCGAATGGCACTTCGAACCGATACCAGAGGGCACGCTTTTCCGGTCCGTGGTTGAAATCGAGTACGATGTTCCGCTGATTGGTCCTCTGCTTAAGGGACTCATCGCCAAGAAGGCGAAGGAGAATATAGACGCGACGCTTGAGGCCATCAAGCGGCGGGCAGAAGAGGGGCAGGCTTCGAATTAGGGCAGGGCTTCTGCTCCAAAACTCCTCTGCGGAACACTGGGTCTGCCCGGTTGGCGGCAGGATGCCGGCCTGGTGTGCAGAAGGATGTTGGGGTATGGTTTTGCGGGCTATCGGTAACAATTAGAAGGAGGTTTGCTGTGTTAAGAGTTGGCGTAATTGGATGCGGCGGCATCGGCAGAACGCATGCCGCGGTTTACCGAGACAACCCCAAGGCAGAGTTGGTGTGCATGTGCGACATTCGGCAGGATCGGGCGGATGCCGCGGCGGCTCAGTTTGGGGTGAAGGCTTACTACAGCGTGGCTGAAATGCTGGAGAAAGAGAAGCTGGATGCGGTCAGCGTGGCCACCGGTGGAGTCGAGAACGGCAGTGACCACTACAAGCCCACGATGGAAGCGCTGGAGGCCGGGGTGCACGTGCTGGTGGAGAAGCCAATCTCCAACAACATCCACGAGGCACGTGAGATGGTGGCCAAGGCCAAGGAAAAAGGCTTGTACTTGGGGGTTAACCTGAACCACCGCTTTGTGCCGCCGGCGGCCAGAGCCAAAGAGTGGATAACCTCTGGAGAGCTTGGGGAACTGCTGTTCATCAACATGTGTTTGTGGATAAATAATCCCAACGAAAGCGCCCCTTACTTCCACATTCGCGCGCTTCACCCGCACTCCATAGATATAATGAGGTATTTCTGCGGCGATGTGGTAAAAGTGCAGGCTTTCTTCATGAAGCCATCCACGCGCAGTGTTTGCTGGTCCAACATCCAGGTGAACATGCAGTTTGCCAACGGATGCATTGGGCACCTCACGGGTAGTTACGATGCTTCCGGCTACCATCCGATAGAGCGGTGCGAAGTTGCCGGCACCAAGGGCCGCTTTGTGCTTGAGAACGTGTACGAGGAGCTAACGCTCTATCCGCGCGAAAGCCCCGAGCTTAGGGTGTATCGGAACGGTATAATGGGCGGGGTGGCGAACTTCGGAGCCACTTTCAACAACAGAATCAATCGGTGGATAGAACAGATTACGTCCGGTGTTCCGCGCGAGCAGATCGAAGGATCCGGCGAAGATGGTCTTGCCGCGCAGGAGGTCATCGAAGCCGCGATTAAATCTTTCGAGACCGGCACGGTGGTGGAAGTGCCTGCCGTGTAACTTGAGCGGAAATGCGGGGCTGAACGGGCTTTTGGCACCGAAGCGGTTTAGAACAAACCGCTTGCTGAGGCAACCTCCAAACGGGTTGAACCGACAGGTGGTTTGAAAAGGAGGTAAAGAAAGGATATGAGGAGTTTAGCGATGGCGTTACTGGGGGGATCTGCCGCGCTGTGCCTATTGGCAACAGCGGCCGGCGCAGAGGTTAAAATCGAAAAGGTAAATTACAAAGGTTGGCCCAACTGCTACAAGCTTTCCAACGGAACGGTGGAGCTTATAGTTACCACGGACGTGGGGCCTAGGGTTATACGCTATGGCTTCCCTGGGGAAGACAATCTGTTTGCCGAGTTTGAGGATCAGCTTGGCAAAACCGGCGGCGATGAGTGGCGCATATACGGCGGCCACCGCCTGTGGCACGCACCGGAAGCAAAGCCCAGAAGCTACTTCCCAGACAACGTTCCGGTTAAGGTTGATGTTCAGGAGAACGGCATAAGGCTGGTGGCTCCTGAGGAAACAACCACCAGACTCCAGAAGGAGATCGAAATAACCCTCGACCCCACCGGATCTCCCGTTACGGTGCGCCCCAGGGTTCACAACAACGGACTTTTCCCCGGGG
>Ga0080004_1134210_pt1 | contig 52861 bp, 60 predicted proteins | sample WasSprMetagenome_FD_69207 | JGI IMG/M metagenome (GOLD analysis project Ga0080004, IMG submission 69207) | Sulfidic aquatic microbial communities from Washburn Spring, Yellowstone National Park, USA - WS (SPADES assembly) (version 2) | ecosystem: Environmental > Aquatic > Thermal springs > Hot...
CCTTCAGGTCCAAAGACAACTACTGGGAGTCCAACCCCCCTCTCAGCCCATTCAAAAACCTGCTTAATACTCCTCTCTCTATCAGTAAATTCCACTTCGAGACTAGGTGTAAAGGGCAGTTTTACTTTCTTCACCACGAACTCACACTCTTATATTTGGAGTTCAATGTACATATAGGTATGTTATTAGCTCTACTCAATACCCCATGTAGGTGTGCTCGTGAACACCTATTAACTCCTAATTAGACCTTGATATAGAGCTCTCCTCACAGCCTCTCTATGCAGTGGTGTCTGCCAAGCAACATATCTACCTACGCCAATATCTAGGTCTCTCTCTGGAGGATACTCGTCGATCCAGAACCGCTGATCCCTTGGGTAAAGGTCATATGCTATCAAGTTTCTCTCAATAAGCTCACTTACTAGTTCTCTAGGCGTACTAGGATCCCAAAGTATGTCGGGGTCTTCAACTGCTTTCTCAAGCCAACTCCTCCACTTAGAGATAAAACTAGGAGTTAACTCTTTCTCCTTAACGAGATCAACTATGACTTTATCAATATCCCAATCAACCTGATATAGTAGTGAGTAGATTCTAGGATTTCCACCAGTTAATCTCCAAATATCATTAAAAGATAGTTTTGAACTGGGAACCACGCTGTAGAGTTCTTCAAAACCCTCTCTACTCATATTCCACATGGGCATAATCGTAGCCCATAAATGCCTACCAATTCTCTGCCTCGTAACACCTTCACTAGTAGCTACAATAGCTACAATATTGTCATAACTAGCTGGGGGGTGTTCTATTAGCCCTAAGAGCTCTTTAACGTAGAACTCAGCTTTATCGAGACCAATAGCCTGGAAAACATCATCAACTAGTATGGCAATCTTCTTCCTACCCCACCTCGTAAGAAGCTCTCTAACTATAAGCGTCACTAGAGCGGCGAGTTTAAATTGAACACCAATAGCCTCTGAAACAGCCTCTATAAACTTATTTACAACTTCACGAATATCAGTCTTAGCAATAAAATCCCTATATAGGGGGTTGACATAAAACACTTCAAAACCCATTTCACCAAGGATCACGGTAGCTTGCTTAAGCCAACTCGTTTTACCACAACCCTCAGGTCCAAAAACAACTATTGGAAACCTAGTGCCTCTCTCACCAATCTCATAAATTTGCTTAATACCCCTATCTCTATCAGTAAACTCCACCTCGATACGAGGCGTAAATGGTAATTTTATCTTCTTTACCATAAATATTCACACAATCTATAATTAAGACCTAATACACAAACCTATATTCAACTCAACTTATCCTATATTGCAATGTATACAAATTGCTGTAACGTAGTAATAATAGTGAATAAGTAATGATGCATTATGCCAACAGAGTTTTCTCAATTCTAGTTCTAAATTTTAAATCTCTGTAAGAGCCTTTTTCACAGCTTCTCTGTGCAGTGGTGTTTGCCAAGCTACGCGTTTACCAATACCAAGCTCGAGATCTCTCTCTGGTGGAGGAATATCAATCCATAGCTCTAAATCTCTATCACGAATGAAGTATACTATAAGGTTTTTAACTTCAAGTTCATTAATTAAATCCTCTGGCACATTAGGATCCCAGAGGACATCGGGATCCTCAATAGCTTTTTCAAGCCAACTCTTCCACTTATTAATAAATATGGGTGTAAGTTTTTTATCTTCAATAATGTTTTTAACAATTACGTTAAGATCCCATTTAGCTTGATATAGCTGTGAGAGCATACCTGGATTTCCACTAGTTAATTCCCAGACTTCTTCAAATAGTGGTTTTGGACTCGGGATCTTCTCGTAGAGTTCTTCAAAACCCTTCTTAGGCATATTCCACATAGGCATTAAATTAGCCCACCTATGTCTACCAATTCTCCACCTCGTAACACCCTCACTAGTAGCTACAATTGCAATCAGTTTCTCGTAGTTTACAGGTGGATATTCAATTAAACCAAGTAACCCCTTCACATAGATCTCGGCTTTATCTAATCCAATAGCTTGGAAGACGTCATCGATTAAAATAGCAATTCTCTTCTTATTCCACACACTAATAAGCTCTTTCACGAGATCTATGCTGAGAGTGGCGAGCTTAATTTGAGCAATACCAATAGCCTCCGCAGCAGCCTCAGCTAATTTCCTAATAATACCCTCTACACTAGTGTGAGCAATATAGTCTTTACGTAAAGGGTCAATGTAAATAACCTCGAAACCCAGGCCTCTGAGAACCTCTATACTTTGTTTAAGCCAAGCAGTTTTACCACAACCCTCAGGTCCAAATACCACGAGTGGAAATCTAATACCCCTTTCCACCCACTCATAAATTTGCTTAATACCCCTATCTCTATCTGTAAATTCTATCTCTAAATCAGCGAAGCGGAGTTTAACTCTATTCATACATCTACTCTAATTCTAAGTAGTAGAGTTTAACCAAGTATTCTCCACATTACTGGTAAATTTAAATATCCTATGCCGAGAGTTATAAGTCTCTTAAGATCTCCCAGGGCCTCTAATAGACCTTGTCTAAGAGCTACGAGTACGCCATAGAAGACAGCTTTACCACGTAGAGTACATAACTCTATTTCTAAAAATAATTCTCGTAGAATACCTTTTAATACAGGTGATTTAACCACGGAGAGAAATCTAGATGCGAGGATAAGAGCCCTAGATTCTTGTTTAAGCTTAAACCACACACCACTCCTCAAAGCCTTTCTAACATAGTATTCAATAACCCCCCTATCCACCACCCTAGATATGAGAAATTTAGACACAATACTCCTAGCTAATACTACAGCATCTTCACTAACACCCCTCTCAACAAGCTCACGCCAAGCATTAACAATAATTGTCACAATAAACCACACTAATTCTAAGAGAAGTAACATGAAGTTAATAAATCTTCACATAATATAGACTTAAACTAAGAGATAAGAACATTAAAAATAAACATAGAACATAACACTATCACGTAGGTTTTCAGGCATAAGTTCTAATAGTTCTCTAAGCTCATGTGATGGATCACGCGACCAACTTAGAATTCTATAGACAGCTATTACTGCTTTAGCTACATTCCCAGCTGCAAGCTGTGATAATACTACTGTGCCTTTAAAATCTCCACGTTTATAGGAATCTTCAGCATCTATGAGATATCGCTCAGCTAATTTCACCCTATAGTCGACCTCAGACTCAGGGTTTAATTTAAAGACCATGCTACCTCCTCCAACGGGCTCCCGTTCCTCTCTAGATGTTCACTTATACTTGTCTATGAGAACCCACATATTTATAACTATATAGCTATAATTAAGTATAGTTCTAAGGAAGCATTTTCCTTTAAGCTTTAATTAAATACCCTGCTAATATGGGTGAATTCAGATCTCAACTCCCCCCTCTAAATTCCTGGGAGTTAGAAAAAGTTTAATGTGTATTTGACTAATTTTATCTGGGTTTTCCTGCTTGTTTTAGTAGGAATCTGTAAAGAGTACCCCAGATGTATTCATCTCTTCGTAGTTTATTTTCAAAGTTGTTTATATTCGCCCAGTTTTTAAATGCTTTTTCTGTTGTTTCATCCCAGTTACCAGTGATTTCTTCCCTATAGAATCCTAGTGTTTTTAGTGCTTCTTGAACTTCTCTTGCTACATCTTGTTTCTTAACAACATCTCGAGGATCTTCTCTACTTAGGAGTGTTAATTCCCATATTTCAAATATTCTTCTCAATTCTTTAACGGGCTCCGGGTGATCATCTACTCTCAGATCAACATATTTATCTATTAACCCCAAATATCCACCTCTCTCTCTAAGTACTATTATTGCAGCTGACTGCTTCCCCCTTCTATCACCACCCGCCTTATCACCAGCCTCTAGAGCACTTAGAAGTTTATCTACAAGTTCTCCTTTAGTAGTTTCAAAAGCTTTTGCCATAGCCTCGAGAACTTCGGGTCCAGCTATAATATTCCCTTGAACAGTGTAACCATTACCAACTATGTGTCCAGCATATGGATAACACTCTTTACCAGTGAAAGCAGCAGCTTCACCTCTAGCATCAACAATTCCAACTTGTCTATGCTCTCTCATAGGATCTTCACTAACCAATATCTCGAGAACCCTCTTAGCACTATAACCCTTCTCTAAGAGTTCAAGACCCCTAGGTCCATAAGTAGGATTAGCAAGAGCCTGAGTAGCTATAGCCCCAACCCTCGTCTTAACCCATGGAACAATAGCACCTGCAGCTATAAACTTCGATGCAACTGCAACACCTACATCACCTCTCTCTAAGTCAACAGCCGCGATCGAGTACGTAGCTAATATATATATGTTCATCTTCTTCAAGACAACCACCATATATGAATATGTGTTGGGGAGAAAATATAAATGTTTTTAAATGAGTAGCATAATATAATTATAGATTTATAAACTTATCACACACAACTTATAGAGAATAAGGTTTTTAAACTTACCCCTATTATTCTTTTAGAAGTAAGTATAGAGGCGAATTATATGGCATTCCCACGTATATACTTAGTAGTTGCTGCAGTAATTGTAGTAGTAGCTGTAGTAGTTGCAACAATATTTTTCACTACTAAGCCAATTACACAACAAGTTGAGAAAATACTAGTAGTTGGTATTACCAATGACCCTCACACATTAGACCCTGCATTACTAGCTGATATAGCCTCAGCCATGGTTGCACAAAACATATATGATTCTCTCGTAGGATATAAACCTGGAACAGCCGAACTCGCCCCCAAGTTAGCTGAGAAGTGGGAGTCTAATGAGAATGCAACTATATGGACGTTTTACTTAAAGAAAAATGTTAAATTCCACGATGGATCAGAGCTTACAGCAGAAGTAGTTAAGTATACTATAGAGAGAGCTAAACAATTAAATGGCCCACCATCATATCTACTCGACGTCATTGAGAAAGTTGAAGTTGTAGATAAATATACTGTGAGATTTATACTTAAATATCCATTTGCACCATTCCCATATCTCGCGACATCAACAATATTCTCACCCGTCCCCCTTAACGCAACAAACTTAGAGGAAAAACCCATTGGAACAGGACCTTTTAAACTAGAGTCATGGAAGAAGGGAGAACAATTAGTACTTGTTGCTAATAAAGACTATTGGAGAGGTCCTCCAAAAATAGATAAAGTAATCATTAAGATATACCCTGACCCAACTACACTGAGAGTAGCACTTGAAAAGGGAGAAGTAGACATAGCCTTTGGACTACCACCACAAGATGTTGAAGTCCTCTCAAAAAACCCAGATATAAAAATAGCCTCAGTTGAGGGCTTAGTAATTGAATGGCTCGGCATGAATCTGAGGAGAGAACCATTCAATAACACCCTATTTAGAAAAGCAATAAACTACGCCATTAACTATGACTACATATTAAACGTTGTTCTCAGAGGAACAGCTACAAGACTATATGGACCACTACCACCAGCAGTATTTGGCTACGACCCTGAAGTAGAGAAATATAGTTACACATATAACCCAGAACTCGCTAAAAAACTCCTCGCTGAAGCAGGATATCCTGAGGGGAAAGGACTGAGAGAATTAGAGTTAATAATAAGCTCTGCTGAGAGGGCTGAGAGAAAAGATGTTGCAGCTGTAATCCAGAGAAATCTTAAAGAAATAGGAATAAACGTTAAAATAATTGATCTCGACTGGCCAAGCTTCTTAGATAGATTATTCAGCCACGACTTCGACATGTACATGGTTGACGTCTACCCAGACTATATAGACCCAGATACATATATAGTATCTCTCTTCACGAGTTTCGGGTATAAAATTGATGGATATAACAATACCCTAGTTGATGAACTAGCACTTAAAGGAAGACAAACAATAGACATACAAGAGAGAGCCTCAATATATAAACAACTACAGAAAATAATCGTTGATGATGCACCATGGGCCTTCCTCTACGTACCAAAGATGTATGCATTTATGCGAAAGAACGTTGAGGGATTTGTATTATACCCAGTATACTACATAGACTTCTACCCTGTTAATAAAGTGTAGAGATCGGGGTATCTCATGGCTAAAAGTATAATTCAATATGTTTTTTACCGCATACTTCGATCAATCCTCTCAATCCTCGGAGCAGTAGTTATAGTTTTTATTCTCTCAAGAATACTTCCAGGCAACCCGGCAGTAGCTATCTTAGGGCCTAAAGCTACACCTGAAAACATAGAGAGAGTTATAAGAGAATGGGGTCTTGATAAGAGCTATCTAGAACAATTTGGAGTATATATTTCGCGGCTACTTCGCGGCGATCTAGGAGACTCATATATAATGGGGTATAGTGTTAGTAAACTCATAGCTGAGAGAATTCCAGCATCACTCGAACTCGTAGTATTTGCATTTATAATCTCACTTATACTGGGAATTTCACTAGGAGCCCTTGCCGCGAAGAAACATGATACAAAACTAGACTTAACGCTAACATCACTATCTGTTCTAAGCTTCTCATCTCCAATACTACTACTCGGAGTACTATTACTCATATTCTTTGGCGTCAACTTAGGCCTACCAGTTGGAGGCCGAGTAGACCCTAGGTATTCTATAAAAACATATACAGGCTTCATGCTCATTGACACACTTCTAAGTGGAAACTTCAACGCCTTCATAGATGCATTTATAAGGATAATACCACCAGCTTTAACACTCGCCATACCACTCGGAGGACTCTTACTTAAACTTTCAAGAAACAGCATATTAGAGGTAATGATGCAAGACTTCGTTAAAACAGCTAAAATGAAGAAGCTCCCAGAGAGAGTTGTAATGTATAAGCATATTATTAGAAACGCCTTAATACCCATAGTAACTATTGCAGGAATATATTTCGCGGCACTCCTCACAGGCGATGTAATCGTAGAGACAATATTTGCTTGGCCAGGTCTTGGAAGACTAGTATGGGAAGCTGTTACACTGAGAGATTACATGGTTATTCAAGGAACTGTACTAGTAGTTTCTATAATATACATCACTGTAAACGCTATTGTCGACATCTTATACATGTACATAGATCCGAGGATTAGGGGATAGTAGTGAGCTGGGCTATGACTAGGGGTTTAAGAGAACTCTTAATGATTAAGAGAATAAGATATGGTATCAGTATCTTAGTCTCTTTAACTATTTTAAGTCTAATCGTAATTCTCTCTTCGCCTTTTGAATACGATCAAATATCATATAATATACATCTACTACCATTTTCTCGCAGCAACTCTACATGGCCTCATATTCTAGGTACTGATAGCCTTGGGAGAGATGTCTTTACAAGAGTACTTTATGCATTTATACTAGATGTTAACTGTGGACTTGCAGTAGTTGCTTTATCAGGTCTTATAGGATTAATTATAGGGCTTATCTCTGGCTATTTAGGCGGCATTATAGACTCAGTACTCATGATGATCATGGATATAGTGATAAGTATACCTGGATTTATGTTAGCAATAGCAATAGCAGCTGTATTAGGGTCAAGTATTATTAACGCAATAATAGCAGTAGTAATAGTTACAATACCAGTCTATGCGAGACTTGTAAGAGGCCTAGTTTTATCAGTAAAAGAAAACCTATACATACTTGCAGCTAGAGAAGCCGGGTTAAGTGGGTTAAAAATAATTACTAAACATATTCTACCACAAGTAACACCTATATTTATAACTCAGGCAACAATAGAGCTGGGAAACGCAATCCTCTACATAGCTGCATTAAGCTTTATAGGTTTAGGAGCACAAGAACCAACACCAGAATGGGGGTTAATGATAAGCACAGCGCGGAGATTTATAAGAGAGGCGTGGTGGCCTGCAGTTTTCCCAGGTATATTCATGTTTCTCACAATACTATCTTTTAATCTTATTGGTGATGGATTAAGAGACTATTTAGATCCAAAGAAGAGGCTTAGTACTGGTGGACTAGGTTGAAGCCCCTAGAAATTAGGAATTTAACAATACAATATTTGACACATAGAGGATGGGTTGAAGTTGTAAGTCACGTGAACTTAGATATCAATGAGAAAAACGAAATACTAGCTCTCGTAGGTGAATCTGGGTGTGGTAAAACAACACTAGGCTTAGCGGTAGCAGGTCTTTTACCATACAATGCTAGGGTAATTAATGGATATATAAAAATATCTGGGAAAGATCCGAATTCCAACTCTGTTAGAGTTGCAGTAATATTTCAAGATGCTTTAACAAGCTTAAATCCACTATTAACTATTGGAGAGCAGATTGCAGAAATATATATCCATCACTTCAATATGCATAAGAGAGAAGCACTTGAAGAAGCTGAGAAAATACTTAGTGAAGTTGGATTACCAGGATCATTTATAAATAAATACCCACATGAGCTAAGTGGAGGTCAAAGACAAAGAGTACTAGTAGCAATAGCTATAGCGCTAAAACCAGAACTCATAGTTGCAGATGAACCTACAACAGCATTAGATGTGACAACTCAAGCCAGAGTCTTAAACATGTTGAAGAATATTGTTAAAAACCAAAACATCCCTATGTTATATATAACACACGACTTAGCATTAGTAGCACACATGGCTGATAAAATAGCTATTATGTATGCTGGACAAGTTGTTGAATACCGCGATAAATACTCACTATTTAAACAACCACTACACCCATATACACGTGCACTCTTAAACTCACTACCAAGAGTTGACGTAGAAGTTAGTGAACTTCAAATAGTGAGAGGAGAACCCCCACTACCAGGCAATTTCCCAAATGGGTGTAGGTTTAATCCAAGATGCCCATTAGCGTTTAGTAGGTGTTTTAGTGAAGAGCCTAGTGTAAAAGTCATTAATAATGGATTTGTAAGGTGTCATCTATATGCATAGTGACATCTTAGTAAAAACTATTTCTCTTAAAAAGTACTATGAAGTGAGAAGTAAGTTCTTAAAGCGCATTATAGGATATGTAAAAGCAGTTGACGGCGTAGACTTAGAGATAAAGAGGGGAGAGACACTAGGACTCGTAGGAGAGAGCGGCTCAGGGAAATCAACACTAGGACTCGTCTTATCTAAACTCACAGAGCCGACAAGTGGAAAATACATATTTAAAGGAGTTGATGTAACAAAAACCCCCTTAAAAACATTCCGCGGCAAGATAAGAATTGTATTCCAAGACCCCTACTCAGCCCTTAACCCCAGGTTAAAAATTAAAGAGAGCTTAATTGAACCCCTAATAGCGCAGGGATTTGATAAAGAAGAAGCATTAGCAAAAGCCACTGAGTACTTAAAGCTTGTTGGGCTAAGTAGAGAACACCTCGAAGTATATCCACATATGTTAAGCGGTGGGCAAAAACAGAGAGTTATGATAGCAAGAGCATTAATAACAGAACCCGAATTCATAGTTCTCGATGAACCAACATCAATGCTCGATGTCTCTACACAAGCACAAATATTAGAGTTATTAAAAAATATTAAATTGAAAAAGAACATCACATACCTATTTATAACACACAATTTAGCAGTAGCTAGATATATATCAGATACTATAGCAATAATGTTTGCTGGGCAAATCATGGAAATAGGCAATAAAAACACTATCTTCTCAAACCCACTACACCCATATACAAAAACCCTGATCTCAGCATACCCCCCACCAGACCCCACAATACAATGGCTCCCAGAAATACCAGAAGATATAAGTAGTTTAAGTGACCACTATGAACAAGGCTGTAAATACGCTAAGAGATGTCCACTGAAAAGAGATTTATGTTTAAAATCTACACCAGAACTTATAGAAGTAGAGAAAAATCATAGTGTTAGATGTCATCTCTATAAAACATAGAAAAATCAATATTAAACACCATGTAGAAGTCGGTATATTGAGAAATCTACTTACCAGAGACTTTATACCCCAGGAGCTCTGTGAATTCCCTTAAAGACCTCAAAACTCTAATTTCAAATCTCTTAAGATATAGTGAGAGAACAGCTAATAGTAAGCTGAGTACACCTAAACCACTAAGTGTTATACCTGCAAGTGCTCTAACATGGTGTACTACACCAAAATAAAACCACTTGTAAACCACGTAGAAGCTTAAATATAATCCTGGAATAAGCATTAAAGCGCCAAGTGCAAATATCAAAAATACTGGACTATATCTCCACGTCAATCTAACCATGTCAATAGCTATTTTAAAACCATGTTTAATACCAAGCTTCTTCTCACCAATACGCCTCCTATAAGTTATAGGGACCTCAATAACCCTAAAACCCGTAGTAACGGCGTGAGCAACTATTTCAGATTCAATACTAAAACCACTAAATTCAAAATTCAACTCCCTCAGCAATTTAGACTTCGCAGCATACATGCCACTAAGAACATCACTTAAATTAACACCAAATAGTATTCTAAAAAATAATGAGAGTATCTTATTACCAAATCTATAAGTAAAACTCTGAGCACCCTTTTCAACATATACTCGTGACCCTATAACAAGATCATACCCCTTCTCGAGAAAACCCAAGAGATCGTGAATATGTTGTGCAGGATAAGTATAATCTCCATCCATAAAGACATAGCAATCACTACTAGTAGCCTCAATAGCCGTTTTCAAAGCCATAGCTTTACCTCTACCCCCCTGTAAAATAACTCTAAAACCCATAGACTCAGCAATTTCCCTACTACCATCAATTGAACCACCATCAACAATTAAAACCCTCTCCCTAGATACACCTCTCTCCACAAGCTCACTAAGAACTCTAGGTAAAGCCTTAGCCTCATTTAAAACAGGTATAACCACCATGTAGTCACTACAATGCCCACTACTCAACCCAGGAAAACCCCTCATAGTATTCTAAAATACCACCACATTATTTAAACCTTTAAACCTAAGATTCAATTCTAAAATCACTTATTACACTAATATTTCACATCTTTTTCTTTAATACACCATTCTCTAAAACATAGTTTACATCTACATCTATTTGTGTATATAGATCTGTTGTTGTTATAATAACACTCATATCTAAACTCCTAGCTAATTTCCTAATATACTCTAAAATCACTCTCATAGCCTCATCATCTAAGTGTGCAAATGGCTCATCAGCAACTAGTAATTTAGGCTTCTTAACTAAAGCCCTCGCAATAACAACTCTTTGTCTTTGACCACCACTAAGTTCACGAGGCATTCTAAACTCTAATCCATTTAAGCCTAAAACTTCAAAAATCTCTCTTAAAACCCTCTCACGAATAGCTCTCTCAACACCTAGTAATCTAAGTGGTAATTCAACATTCTCCCACACAGTAAGCTCTTCTATTAATGCACACTCCTGGTCAATATAGCCAATATATCTCAATCTAAGAGAAGACTTCTCAACATCACTAAGTCTACTAGTATCTAGATTCATGAATACTACTTGACCACTATCAGGCTCTAATAGTAGTGAAGATATCTTAGCAAGCGTAGTCTTACCAACACCACTCCTACCTCTAACAGCTACAAGAACACCACTAGCTAATTGTAAATTAATACTTCTTAATACAACTTCACCACTAATAACCTTGGAAACATCGCGTAATTCAAGCACATACAACACTACTTCACCAGTAAATAACTCTCTAAACTACTATACACAACACTACTACACTTAAAGAGATCTACTGTAGGCTTTACATAGTGTAATGGTGAGAGAGGTATACCATAAAAAAGCTCCTCATAACTAATAACAATAAACGTATTACTAATTAAACTACAAGTATATAGCATACTAGTCAACTCTAAGCTTACACGAGCTACTTCTTCACCAAGCATATAAGAGTATTTTACACCACTCAATAGGTGATTAACAGAGTATTTTACAACATAATCTCTAAAAACAAGATCAGCTACTGTATACCTCCAATAGAATAATATAGGATCTCTACCAGTAGATACACTATGTAAAACTATACAACAATTAGCAAATAACACAATTACAACTAACACTAGTAGTACTTTAAACCTAGTTCTAGAGACCACGAGTAAACATGCAATTAACGGATATACTAGGTAATTAAGAAATCTATGTGTAATTGTAACCAGCCACTTAGCATATGTTAAAGTATAAAACACACCCACACCTACTGGTAGTAATATCGACGCTATAACATGACCCTCTAAACTACTAGGCTTATAGAGACCTACAATTAAAAGTAATAGTGGAATACTATAGAGAACAATATTTAAACCAACTTGAATATTCTCAATAAGACCAATATAAGTAAATACAGCAATCAATAATAGAATTATAGTTAAAGCCGTAAAAAACCGCCTATCAGCGTAGAAAATGTAGTAAGTAGCATATAACACTACGCTATAAGCTACTAAAACAACTATATCAACTAAGTTAAACACGTATAGTGGACCTATGAGAATAGTGTAAACTATGTAAATAACACTAAGTAATAAAGTAATAACTACTAGATTCCTATAATATCCACTACTACTCACAACACCTAATTTAATTCTCTCTACAAGTTTAATGTAAATATATGTTAAAATAGAAACTATTGTTATAAGTGATGTAAGTGGATGACTTAAAACTAGAGTTAACCCCACTATAGTTACCACAATCCACATAGACCTCCTAGTAGTGAGTATTGCGAGGAGTAAGAGCAATAGTGATAGTGGATAAGCATATGTCTCTTTTAAATAAGCTGAAGTAAATATGGTAAATGGAGGATATATTAAGAGCGCTAATAATGCGAAAACACTAGATATTTTCTCAAAACTCTTACTAAGTATTGTGTAGAGTAGTATTGTGAGAGTAAACGTTATTAACAATACTCCTATAAAAACGTAAAAGACATATACACTTACACTAGTTACTTCTACATATATTATAGAGAAGACTACTGCCAAAGGATATTTAGCGTGGCGTGTATTAAGACCTAGTATTTTAACCCATGGGTCTTCTAGTAGTTGCTGTGTTAATTTAATAAGAGGCCATGAGTCAGTAGAGAATACAGCATTATTAACAATAGGTATTATTACCCTAGAAGTAGAGATCAAGACTAAGACTACTACTAATAGCAGCCTATTCAACTTCACGAATAACACCAATCAGTAAACCTAGAATATAGAGTATTAGTAGAACTGAGAAAACCACTAATACTAATTCTCCCTCTACTCTGGGTTTTAACGTGTAATTGAAAACACTTAGAGTAAATACTCCAACATATCTATGGAGTAGTAGTGCTAAAATAGAAGCTGTAAACACAGTGAGAACACTTAATAATATTAAAACTATCATAATAGTCCTCTTTGAAACACCTAAAAGCCTAAAAACTTTGAAAACACTTTTCACTCTCCTCACAATATCTAATCCAACTATGAGAGATCCCAGAATACTTGCAACCGCTATAGTGTAAGCAAAGTAAACTATGTAATCTCTCTGTAAGCCAAAACTAGTAATATAGGCTTCTGTAATAGCGCGGTGAAGTACTACACGAGTCTCATTACTACTAATACGTGAGAATACAGCTACTATTAAGCCAGTTAACCTCGACTCTTCAGGTCTTACACCAAGAGACTTAATAACACTACTCAATGCTTCACTAGGACCTCTAATTATAGCGTAGGAATAATAACCTGGTGAAACACCTCTAATCTTTAACACGAGATCATATGGTGCTTCAAACACATAGCCATTCGTGTAACCACAAACTTCTAACTCATAGATCTCGCTTGTGAAGATCGAGGAGGCTAAGAGGCGATCTCCCACACGAACCCCTAGTTCACGTGCAATATTTTCACTTATAAATAGACAATTAATACTCAAATTACTACTATTAATACTCCTCAATACAAATACTCTATTGTTAATGAGTATAGGTGTTACAAGATAATATTCTATTGTAATATTACTTATACTAGAAATCTTTTGCTCAATTTCACTTCTAGATATCAGAGCTGTGAGCGGTGAAAAACCTCTAGCAGAAATTACTAACCCCTCATTAACACCTAAAAAACCCTCATAAAGCCAGAATAATGAGTTAATTAGTCCTAAAGCAGTTAGTGAAAGCCAGCTAAGTAAAGCTAATATTAAGATACTGTAGACTATACTATGACTCCTAGTAATTATTGTTCTACGTAGAATAGTCATGATCACTCTATTACACCTCTACACGCTGGATAAGCTGTGAGAAAACCTAGTAGTATTTCAAATAGGAGTAATTGTATAATAATAGCCCTCAAAGTGGGCATTGGTAGCGGTAATATATAGCTTAATAGAGACCATCCAGTATAAACTAATACTACGCCTAGAGCACTAATATAGAGAACTATAATTACATGGAGAACTACGAGCACACTAACTATAGATAAGAGAACTCTACGAATACTAACACCACATTCAACTAAAACATTCACATCTACTTTTAAAGCCTCAATAACACGTCTCTGAGCAATATAAACTATTGGCATGTAGATTAAGCTAAGTATAAATATCCATAAAACTGCGGTATTAAGTAGATCATTCTCAAAAATCCCCAAAAGATTTGATAAGAACTCTCCTCGAGGCTTTAAACACACATATTTATCTAATTGAATCTCTAAGCTATCATCAATTAGTAAGACTATATTAGAACCCCATAATCCAGCAATAGTGTAGTTATGGATATCTTGATTTACTAGAACTGTAATTACACGTGGCTTTTTAAGAGCTTCATATAGATCTCCCGATAACACTACACCACTAGTATAATTGTATTGTTTAGTTAAACCAAGTTCCCTTAATACTCTAAGTGCCTTAGCACTAATAATGAGAATACTTGTTTTAAGAGAACTATTGTCAACTATGAGGCTACCTTCAAGTAGTGTTGCTAAATAACAGTTTTCACTATTCTTCACACTAGAAACTACTAGTATAGGTCTATTAGCATCTATAAACATATAATTGAGACTACTTAGATCTGGTATTGATAAGAGAACTATTAGTAGGAGTATTGGTGCTAAAAGTGACGCTAATAGTGTAGTATAAAGTCTCTTTCTAATAGCTGAGAGTAATAGTGTTCTAGTTACTATTAGAAATTGCAAGTCGCTACATCCTCATAGAGTAAGAGATATTTCAAGATAATAATATAATTTAAATGAACACTAAATAAAGATTTAAATCTCCCTTGATCTCGCTTGAATAATTCTAGTAGTTTTAAAAATACTATATTTCCTTATAAGTGCTACTATGCTAATTCCAAATGTGTAAATAGCTAGTGAAACTAATACAGGGCCTAATCTTATACCCCACGGTGTATAGTTTAAAATTAATCCTATTAATGGTACTATTGCTAGTGATAAACCTATAGATAATGCCAAGCGTTCAAGTGGTTTTAAATCTCTCTCCTCGGGGTAGAGGGCTTCAACTAGAACATAGCCTGGGAGATATAAGACATATAGTGTTCCCAGGAAATACCTTAATGCTATAAGTTGTGGGAGAATACTAGTGATATAGATGATTATGAGTGTTAAAGACACGAGAACTATAATAGTCCAAAACCACAATGAATACTCCAGTCTCAACGCGTATTCTACTAGTGTTTTTGGTGGATTAGGATCTAGTAGTTTTAACTCACCACTCCTAATCTTCTCATATAGCTCTCGCAGAGACCTCCACAAACCCCTCTTATTAAACTTCTCAATATACTCTTCAAGTGTAACCTCTCTCTTCACAGCTACTACACCGTTATATTTACATAGAGGTGAGTCCACCTCCCAGTATAAGTCCAAGTATTTACACTAGTATCATAAACCCAGAGCTCAAATACTAGTGCTATACGCATTTCACCACGTAGAGTATACACTGAAACATTAACAGGGAAAGTCTTCTCTTCACTATGACCCAGTATAATTCTCCACTCTCTAAGAGGCTGCTCTGGAGAATACGTGGTATTAGATGGAAGAGTCTCAGTTACTGCTAATTTATAAACTACTTTAAAATAAGCTGGATACCCCAAGTAGTTTGCAACATAGACACAAAGTTTAATATTACTACCATTAAAGACAACTTTAGGGTATTCTCCAATTTTACAATCTTCATTTAATAATCCAATAGCTGTAAAAGGCTCTGGATTCCCAGGTCTCAATGTGAGAGCTATACCTAGAGTTGAAGCAATCACTGAGACTGCAAGTATAACTGCAAAAACCTCATCATCTAATAGCAGAAAACATCACCTCGACAAAATCCACTTTCTCCTAGTCTTATACCACACATAGAGGTAGATTCGTGGAAGTAAGAAATAAACTGCTAATGGAATAACTGCAAGAACTAAAATAGTAACTACTTTAATTACCATGTTAGCTAAGTAAACTCTATCAGCTAAAGCTCTCATATCTCCAATTAAACTATTAACTTCACTCAATAACATATCGGCATCTTCAACACCACCCTCCTCGTATAAGGCTATAGCACGATTTAATTTCTCAAGAACCACAGTAATATTTAACCCCTTAGAGTAGAGTTCACCAGCTTTCTCCACAAGAACACCGATTTCACTGTCAAAATCACTACTAAAAACCACTGGTAAAATCGCTATAGAAGAGAGAATTAGTAGTAATGTAATAACACTATATATAAATTTCTCCAAAACACCACACCCTCATTAAATACTAATTCCGTAGAGAACATAAAATCTCTTTTATCACAATTATACCCTTAAAACTCTAAACCCAGAGTCTTCTAGAGTCTTTGTCACTATTGAGTATTTATATCCAAGAGCATTTGAATGTATTAATTGAATAGTAATTTTTTCACCACTAGTAGTCTTAAATAACTCTGCAAGAGCTAATCCATAAGCTCTATAATAGTTCTCTAAATCACTAATAAAGCCTTGAGACTCTCCAAGTCTAATACTCCTAGTCCTCTTCCACGTTTCATAGTTAAAAAGTGCTTTAACATCATATTTCTGAATAATAGTGTTAAGTGCTACAATAACATCTACTACTTTACCAGATATGTGAATAAGTTCTTCCCTGGGAATTTTAATAAAGAGGTGAATTCGTGTAAGTGGCTTCTCACTCACTAATTCTGAGAGGAGTTCACCGTAGAGAGCACTAAGTAACATATCTAATTCAACTAGACTAGTAGTTGTTAAATCAACAAATAACACTCTTACTCCAACACCACCTTCACCACTAAATTGCTCTTTAGTGTAAACTTTAACATAGAGATCTTCTAAAAGCTCTCTCCTAAAACTCTTCTTCCAGTGAATGATTCTGGGATTATCACCAGGCTGATATTCACGAACACCAATATATTCTCCAAAATAAACTCTACTAGTATAAAGTGATATAGAAGCTTGAATTTCACGCATAAGCCTCTTCATAAAAACCCATTTAAACTCAACACTCCTCTTAAGAGAAGGCTTCTCTAATAAAACTCTACTAGTTAAATCAAAACCTAATAGAGGAGTCTCTATAGTAGCTACTCCTTTACTAACACCATATTCCCCTAAAACACCACTTAAACCACTACTCCCAATACTACTCCAACTAGTAAAACCCTCAATTCCACGTCCAAAAACCACTCTTACTACTCGTGGAGTAGATAAGTACATAGCATATTTCTCAATTAATTTCTCAGCTCTCTTAATTAACCCACTTACTCTAGCTATAACTTTAAAAGAAAGCGTGTAGGGTCCGTGAATTATTCTAGCAAATCCTTTTACATCTTCTACTATAATTTGAATACTCCTCTCAATAAAACCTAAATAATCCACTCTAAAGGATAAATCTAAGACAACTCTATTATTAGCAACACCACGAGTAACACTCTTACCTCCATCTAGAACACTATATTTAAATAAACCTGGACAATTAATTACCACCTTATACTTAGCAAATTCACCTAAATACGCTACTCTAGATTCTAAAAACACATTTACACTAGATTTACCAAGTCTCAAATACTCTCTAATAGAAATGAAAACTACTACTATAGTTAAAACTAAAATAGGTGTGAGCGATAATGGTGCAACAACATATACTGGTGTAAAGACTACTAGTGTAATGAGAACTTTACTGAGAACATCATTTAAACCCTCAATGTAAAATACTAGAAAACCAAGTATTGCTATTACCGCGGAGAATACTAATAGAATCATGTAGTTTAATGAAGATATAACAATACTAATTACTAAGCTAAGTAAGAAGACTAATAGTGAGTTACTAAGAACTATTGGTAAATTGAGTAATGTGAGAATATAGAAATATATGTCTACACATTTATCAAGATAATACTTGACAATTATACATGTTAATGTCACTATCACCAATAATAATCTCAAAACCCTATGACTACGCAGATCTTTCACGGTAAAAAACATAGTATAACACCATAGCTATAATTATTGATGCTAAGAGAACATAGAGAGGTGAAATACCCCTAGATGAGAAAACAAGTAGTTTAAAATATGCTGGTATATTATCTTTAAACTCAGATTGATCTATTATAACACTCCTACCTCCACCAGCTAAATACTCTAACCAATCTACATTATCACCTAGAACACTATTTGTAAAAACACCACGAGCACATATAACTATTATTAAACCACTATTAATCCTCACCACATAAATAACTGGAAATACTCCAATAGGCTCTCCAATATCATATAACTCATTCACATTTTCATCTATATAAGAGAACATACTAGTATAAGCAGTAAACAATAGATCTACACTACTCGAATACCTTGAAACCTGGTAAGTATATGGCGTGTCAAGTAGTAATGTAATATTCCAAACTGTTAAATTAACAATTACTCTTAAAGGACTATTCTTACTAAAAACAGGATCTCTGATAACACCTAAATATGTAACCTCGAAACCAAGACCTCTTAATACTGATTCTATAAAGTCTTTAAAACCATATGTAATTACAATACCACCTCTACTAGTAAATTCAACTATTTGTTCTAGATCTCTACTATCTAGAGGTCTACTACGTGCTACTATGAGTAATGTTCTAGTAGCATTTAATTCTCGTAGAGTTTTTATAGATGTAATCCACAAGGCCTTTTGATCAATGAGTTCACTATGCCCCATATCACTACTATTTAAAACATAATAATCAGAATTAACTGGTAAAACTATGATCAGTGAAATTGCTAGTAAAATTAAAATCACAGCTAAGTAGACTACTATTAAAGACCTATTCTTCACTACTCTCACTTAAAACACCCTTATAGAGTTTTTCAACATCTTCTATTCTCGGCTTCCTCTGAGAGTATAGATCTCTCTCAGTCAACACTAGTATTCGCCACAATAACTCTCTAATAGTATTCTTCTTGGTAATTGATGATATGGCTTCAGCATAGTGTTCTCTAAGAGTCTCATATTGATGTGGAAGTCTAATTCCCAGTTTTCTTAGTAGTGTATAATAGAGTTCTGCTACCCGAGAACCTAATCCAAGTACGTAGGGTTTGAGAACACTCTCTAAGAGACCTGAAACTTCTCTCTTAACCCGACTAATTACGCGCATACTACTAGTTCTTAGTGAGAGTATGAGAGATCTCTCATATTCACGTAATATTACTAGCAGCGTAGAACCCCCAATTAGTATTACTAGTAGTGTAGAAATATTCACAGAGATTACTAGTGTCGAGTATACATAGTTGTCGAGAACTCCACGAGGATCTCTAATAATCACAGTTAAATTCACAATTGAGAGAGGAGAGAAACCACTACTCAATACTATAGTCTCTACTCCTCTATTTGAAATCTTAGACTCAGCTATGAATTTATTATTTAAATATACTTGAACATCATATTCAAATTCACTAGCACTAATAATGTATAGTGGAATATTACCAGTTAATGTAATAGAAGTAGAAACTGTATTAACATTAACACTAGGATATTTAGGCTCAACTATTATTGATTTTTCAAGACAATAAGGTAGTGTCTTCTCAGTTGCATTTACACATAGTTTTAAAATATTAAGACCCGTGGTGAAGTATGGTTTATCAACTATTATTTCATATTCTCGTGGAGTATTAGTTATAGTTATGTTTGCTAATAGAGTCTCATTTATAGAATTTTTAACTAATAAAACACCACTAAGAACACCACTACTAGTAGTGTATAATGTAATATTGAGAATACCACCTCGAATAATAGTTGTAGGTGTCTCAATAATTAATTGAGGATATTTGTATTGAGAACTTAGAAATCTATATATTTTAAACTCAACGCCACTACATACTCCTCTAATAGCAATAGTGTATTTTACAATGCCAGCTTCAAGAATATTTTGAATACTATTAGCTGGTGGGATTTTTAAAATAGCTATGCACTTAGAGCCATTACAATTAAAACTATTAGTCTCAATAATTATGTCTCGATATAGTAGTGAAATAGTATTAACACTACAAGTGTTATTTAAGAGCACTACTTGCACATATACCTCTTCACTAGGTTCATATATTTTCTCAAGTATATATACTGAGACCTGTTGAGAACTTGTAGAATGTAGTGTTATGAGTTCTTCGAGTCTAGATTTTAAATCTCTTAATTTCAACTCTATACGAGCTCTAACATTTGCTACTTCAGGGCTTTGTGAACAAGCTTGTAGTTTACGCGTATATTCCACTATAGTGTCAATTTCACGATAAATATCTCTTAATAGATCTATGCTAATACTTGTAGAATTTACAGCTATGTAGTAATCTACTATGAGTTTGTAAACTTGTCTGTGAAGAGCTTGTAAACTAGGATCTATAGGTGTATTTAGCATTATATATGCTACTAATTCACCAGCGTAGTCTAGTGTTGTAGTGTAGTTAATTGTCTTCTCAAGTATTGTTATTAGATATGTGCAATCAGATATGGGTTGAGGATTCTCTTCAACTAATTTAGTGTTTACTCTTAGTGCTGAGAATAATGATATTAGGAGAATTAATATGATAAGTAATTTATAGTAATTCACGAAGTAAGCACCTCATATATTCTAAAAGACACTATTATAGTAAATACTATGAAGAGAGCTATGTTGAGAAATCTCACAGCTCTATTTATAATTGTGGGTCTTAGTGTAGCATATGATACATAGTATGCTAAAATATTTAATGATACATATACATCTACTCTCTTCTCACCGAGTACGTAGAGACTTATAGCTGAAATAACTGTTAATAGAGTATACGTAGTTATTAGTAAGTTAAGTCTTTTCTGCACTACGCTCGACACCTATAATTAGCAGTATACTATCAGGCATAATTCTCTTATCAATAAGTCTCACACACCTAGTGGTTAAAGCTATCGAGGCAGCCATTAAAGTTAATAATGTATAGGGGTCTATGGGCTTTTCTAAGTATTGTTTAAGTACTTCTACGAGTCCACTAATATATACTCTATAAAAGCCACCTTCTTCTTCAACTCTCACACTCCTACACGCTGAGTACTCTTCAATGAGTAGTGTTGTTAAAGCTCTCTCTAATAGAGTACTCGTGGTTTCACTTGAGCTCTCTGAAAACTCAATAAGAGTTTTTAAAGGTATAGCTAGATATGGAGATCCACTTGTAAAACCCACTCCTGGGTCTACTTCAATAGGACAAGGGTTTTTAGAGTAAACTAATAATACATGATTACCTCTCTTAATAACACATATTTGTGACTCTAAGAGATCTAGGTCTTCGAGAGTACTTATTATGGCATTAGTTAATATTTCACTATAACTCATAAGAGCTGTTATCGAGGGATCTTGTGGCGTAGTACTATAAACTACGAGTACTCCTCCAATAATACTAGTTGAGAGAGCTATACCAACTAAACCATTATCACCAATTAAAATACCATACACTACGAGTAGAATAGAGACTACTAGTATATTTAATCCTAAAACTAGTAAACGCATATTCACAAATAACTCACCAGTAGAGGTCTCAATAAGATATCTAGAAGTAGTAGTGTGCGAAGATTAATTATTCTCCTATAGAGTATTAATATTGCTCTCGCCACATACATAGAGAACACTATTATAAACATTATAGTGTTTAATATAGTAATAGGTGTAATATAGAGTATTATGAAGAATAATAGGCTAATTATAAATCCCATAATAGGATTTTTCTCACTAGATATAACTATAATTGCTGTAAATGTGTCTAATAATACTAGTAGAGCATATCTAAGAGGATATTTTAAACCCATATATAAACCCAGGATCACTGAGATTAGTAGGAATAGTGGAGTATATTTTGTTAATACTTCACATAGATCTCTATTACTATGATATACTGTTAACACTAAGAGTACTAGTACTATGTAGACTACATCTATTAAGTATTCAAATACTCCTAGGAGATTAGAAATACCAAGTATACTTGTAAAAAGAGTATAACTACAATAAGTGATTAATAAGCCACGATATTTAAGCTCACTTGGAACTATAAGTGTGATATTTAAAACTATGATAGAGGCTACTACTAGCACTATATACATATATAAATTACTTTGAAATCTCACTAAGATAGTGCATACCACAAGAACTAGTAGTGCTAGTAGTATTACATATCTACTTTGGAACTGGAACATTTTTTAAAGCCTCTTCAATAACACCCTCTGGTGTTACACCTTCAAGTTCAAACTCCTCTTTTAATTTAAATCTATGAATCACAATGGAATTAAAGATCTTTTTAACATCATCAGGTATTACATAATCTCTACCATCTATTAAAGCCATAACTCTACTCACTCCAAGTAAGTGTACTGTTGCCCTGTGTGATGGTCCATAAGCTACTGCACGATGATATCTCACATAGTTGATTAATCTAACCATGTAGTCTACTACGTAGTCACTCACATGAACTATTTCATGTATCCTCCTAGAAATAAGATCTACTCTCTGAGGTGTAGTAACTTGCTCTACTGGGACAGTTAAAATATAGTCTGCCTTCTTAACAACTTCAACTTCCTCCTCGGGTGGGTTATAGTAACTTGGTGCTGAAATTGCAAATCTATCTGCCAGTGTCTCCATGATCTCGTATGCTCCGCGAGCATATCTATAAGGTACTTGTGTAGCTATAACCATGAGTGGTCTTGGTAATTTATACGTTATACCATCTACTGTAACTTGTAATTCCTGCATAGCTTCTAATAGTGCTGCCTGAGTTCTAGTCGGTGTTCTATTGAGCTCGTCAAAGAGTAAGATGTTAGTGAAAATTGGCCCCTCTATAAATATTCTCTCTCCACTAACTCTATATACGTGGAAGCCTATTATATCACTCGGCAATATATCTGGGTGTCCTTGAACACGTTTATAAACACCACCAATAGTTTTAGCAATAGCTTTAGCTAATAGTGTTTTACCTGTTCCAGGAAGACCCTCAATTAATATGTGACCCCCACTATAGAGGGCAGCTATACAGAGTTTAACTAGATCTGATTTACCCACGTAGATTTTAGATATCGTTGAAACTACATCCCTGATCTCTCTTGAAACTTCATCAAAATCTAACTGCTTATTCTCCACTTAAAAAATACACCTCTAACTTTATACTTATAGATAAGCAGTATTACAGAGTATAGTAAGAAAACGCAGAGTATATAAATTAAACTATGAGAGAGTGTATTTAATAATCCACTTATATCTCTAAAACCTTGTTCACTCAAGTGTTCTAGTATAATTGAGTAGAAAATACTACTAAGTTCACTTGTAACATTAATACTTCCACTATTAAATAATGATACCCTAGTATATAGATTAAAGTCTCTACTTTTAGTTTTAATTATAACTGGGATTATTGTATATGCTAATACACTACTTTGATTATTATATTCAAAAACTATGAAATTTACTTTAACACCATTTATACTACTACTCCACGAGGTTTTAATTAAATACCCTTGAATAACTAAGTAAAAATCCCATGTGTGTAATCTAGCTGGTATATCGACTAATTCAATATATCCACTATATTGCCTCTCAGTAGAATTTACTAAAACCCTGTAGGCTCTAAGCCCACCTAGAATTCTAGTTAAAAATGCGTCATATTCACTACTCGTGAAAACTATTTTACTAGTTGATAAGTATTTTGCAGGATTCTCTAAGTAATCTGAGACATTATTAGCGTTAATAGTAATATTAGAAACACCTATCTCAATATTAAAAACATGTATTATTAAACTCACACTACTCACTATAATTACTGCTAATAAGAGTATACCTGTAATACGCTCCCATGTAGCTTTAAGTGATAAGTCGAGGAGATTTCTATGTGAATATTCTTTAAACTTCAAATACTTTTTCACAAAGTATAATGTTATGAGAGTAGATATTATTGTATATAGTATTGATGGGGGATATTGTAGAAGTATATATGCGTGATTAATTCCCAGTTTCATTGTTGTATAAATTAATATAAGAATTCTCGTAAGAATACCTAAAAATCCAATGAGTAGTGTTATTGAGAGCGAGAGTATTAAGGTAGTTATTTTTCTCACAGGTCTATCTATGCTAAAAGCCGTAATGTAGACTAGTAGTGGTGTAACTGCTAGAATAGGGTTTATTATTATAATTCCACTACATGCAGCTTTAATACTAAGTCTTATAGGCTCAATACTAGCTCCACTTATAGCTCTAACTAGTTTATCAATATGCTTTGAGAGGATTAATGTGAGAGCGTCTATGAGTTTAAGTGGTAGTGGTATTAGTAGTAATGGAGTTAAAAAGAACATTATCTCGCAGATCCTACTCGGCTCATAGATTAATAGTAGTAATGCTATGAATATAGAGATAAAACTAAACCCCATTAACTGTAATTTAAACTCTAAGTCTAATTGAGCTAAACTATAAGTAATTATAGATGAGAGTAAGAGTATTACTATGAATACTATTTTACTTAACCTTAAACTATGAGATATTTCAATATGTTTTAACGCTAAGTAGAAGGTTATAGTAATTGTGAGAAAAGAGATTATAATGTAACTATATTCATCGCTTTGAGCTAGTTTAATGATAGATTCAAAAAACCCTCTATAAGTAGTTTCAGCGAGAAATCCAAGTAACCCCACGAAGACTATGAGAGTAACTATGAGTTTAAATAAGTAATCTCTATATTCAACATCTTTAATCATGATATTCACACTACTTAAACCAGTTCAAAACACACTGTGAATTCAATATAGTAGACACGAAGACACCTCACATACATGTTAATTAAGCACTTTTCTAGCACAACTTTAAGGTAACTTTTAAGTTAAATACTTTGATTAGGGGTGGCTTTTTTGGTTTTAGTTGTAGGGATTAGTGGTCTTATACCTCACGATGCTGGTAAGACTTGGTTTACTATCGGCTTAGTTGATGCGTTGAGGCGTTTTAGTTTAAATATAGCTGTCTATAAGCCTGTAGCTGCTCATAATTTATGGTTTAGTCCTAGAACTCTAGTTAAGAGTATTGAGTTAAAGCTTCTTGTGGGTAATGATATCTTAACTTACTATGAGCGTGGAGTAGTGAGAGATATTGCTAAGTCTAATCCAGTGGCATTAGGATTAGCGCCGCGAGATTTAACTAGTAGTTTAGATGAGTATTTAGAGAGTTTTGAAGACACGTTAAAAATGCTTGTAATACTACGTTTCACGGAGTGTAGTAGTGGAGTAGTTAAACACTTCGTGATCCGCGAGAACCTGGAAAATACTCCACCATTAGTTAAGAGTAGTATTGAGAACTTGGCGAAAACGCTGAGTAGTAGTGAGAGTAGTATTGAGGAAGTAGTTAATTACCTACGATCAGAGGACTTAACTAGAAATCTCGATATATGCCTCAATGAATTATCAAATAATGTAGACTTAGTACTCGTAGAGAGTTTTAATGATGCTGTTGTTCCATATACTAATCTACTAGATAAATTAAATATGCTCATCGTAGTAACACCTGGCCGCGTATTATTCTACAATGAGAGTGATAAATTGAAGAATGCTATTACTAATACTTCTACTTCTCTAGGTGAAGAGGGTTATAGAGCTAGGTACTTAGTAAAGCAAGTTAAGCCCACGAGAATATTTAGTATAGAGCTTCAAATAGAACCAGGAGTTACTGAGACCCACTTAGAGTTAGCGAGAATTATTAATAGCTTCGTGAAGTCTTAAAAACTAGGATTATTTAATGTATTGAGATATGTATTCATTAAATATGTTTACTTGTAATTTGTCCTGATCTCTCTCTTCATTGTGGGTTGTATAGAAACACACTATTTTAGTATCTTTGAATTTGCAGTTTAGTTTAGAAGCCCTCTCTTCAAGTAATTTAAAATTCACTACTACTGGTAAGTCTAGTGCTTTAATAATTCTCCTTTGATATTTACTCTCACTTAGTGCTTTAATAGCCTCTATGAGTTTAGATGCCTTTACAGGGTCTGGGAATACTACAATATTATTTTCACTGAGAATTGCGAGGTATTTTGCAGTAGCTTTATAGTCACTTGTAATTTCAGCAATATCTTTAAATACTGGTATTTTACCGTTTTTTGCAGCTTCAATACTAGCTTTAAATAATGCATATTCTAATCTACTATGTACTCCAGGATTAAGTTCTACAAGTTCTTTCCGCGGATTTCTCACTTTAATTGGTATTCTTGGGAGTCTATATGTGAGAAACCATATGTTTTCAGCTTTTCTTAACTCCTCAATGAGGTTTTCAATTTTACCCTCTCTGAGACTCGTTATGAGTTTTGCTAGTGAAATCTCTAGGGGCATTGGGTAAGCACCCACTAAGCTAATTCTTTAAATTAAATTGAAGCTTTAAAAATCCCAGTATATTAGAGTCTACTAGGTGTTATGTTTGTCGAGATCTCAGCGTAGAGCACTATTAGTATTCCTACTACTAGGTTTAGTCTCATTATTCGCGGATATAGTATATGAGGGTGGTAGATCTATTAGTGGGGCTTATCTAGTAGAGATCAATGCTCCAGCAGTAGCTGCAGCATTAATTGGTGTAGGTGAGTTTCTAGGGCTCATATTTAGGTTTTTATCAGGTTATATTGCAACAGTTTTTCACTCACCTAGTGTACTTTGGAGTTCAACATTATTAGGCTATATATTGACGTCTCTGAGTATACCAATGATAGCTCTTGCACCAACATGGCATATTGTAGTAGCATTATATATTATTGATAGACTTGGTAAGGGCTTAAGAGCACCTAGTAGAGATGTTATATTAGCAGAGGTCTCTGAGAGTATTGGTGTTGGTAAGGGTTTTGGTATACATGAGTTACTAGATCAACTTGGAGCCTTCACAGGGCCAGTACTTGTCAGTGTATTATTAGCATTTTACAATTATAGAGTAGCATATTTAACACTCATAATTCCAGGTTTAATATCAATACTACTAGTTATTACAGCGTGGAGACTATATCCAGCTCTTAAATCTATTTCTCCTAGTACTAAAAGGCCTCAACTAGTATTTAGAGGTTATAGCAGCCTATTCTGGATTTATGTTGTTGCAACAAGTATTCTAGCACTTGGATTTATGCATTGGTCAATAGCATCATATTATCTAAAAACACGTGGTATTGTAAGTGATGTAGAGGTCGGGTTAATTTATGCTATAGCAATGCTAATTGATGCACTAGTAGCTGTACCATTGGGTGTTTTATTTGATAGAGTTAAACTTAAAACACTAATCATAATTCCACTCCTAGAGCCATTATTCATAATTCTAATAACTTATTCTCCACGTGAACTAGTATATCTCTCAGCTATACCATGGGGTATTATAATGTGCTCTGAAGAGAGCATTATGAGAGCTTCAATAGCACTACTTGTAGAGCCATCTAAGAGGCCACTAGCATATGGTGTCTTTGGATTAATATTTGGATTTACATGGGCTATTGGAGGCTACATATACACAGCTCTACTCGGAGAACCATTATACATGTTACTCTACGCTCTCACAACTTCAATAATCTCACTCTACCTCTACATAGGGCTTGCAGAGACCAGTATTAAGTGATTTAAAACCTCAAAGAGAAATTTTTAGTGAGTGATGAAGCGCGCTTCTCTGAGTATTGATGAAGGCCAGGAAAGCTGAAAGACTATGTAGGAGTATAATATATAGACATATATTGGAGATATATAGAGTGTTTAGGAACTACATATAGGTGTTTATTTAAGTATTTATCATAGGGGCTTCGTGGAATATTTGCTTATATTAGGCTTAGCACTTGCAGCTCTCTACGCGTGGGGTATTGGATCAAATGACATGGCTAATATTATAGCAACACCAATTGGTGGAGGTGCTATTAAGAAGAAATACGCAATATTAATTTACATTATATTCCTAGTTTTAGGTGCACTTCTACAAGGATATATGGTTATAAAGACTCTTGGTAAGGGTGTTGTGAGACAATTAGATCTTACAGGTGCTGTTGCAGCTTCATTAGCCGCTATAACTTGGGTTTATTTAGCCTCACTACTAGGATTACCTATATCAACAACTCTAAGTGCTACCTCGGGAGTTATTGGTGTTGGATTAGCATATGTTTTTAAGAATAATGATTGGAGTTATCTTAATCTAGGTGTAATAAATAACATTATAATTAGCTGGATATCTTCTCCCATACTCTCAATGATCACCGCTATGTGGATGTATATACTTTTAAAAAGTTTTTTCAGCACGAGGAGTCAACGCATAATAGAGGTCTTAACAGCTCTAGCTGTCGCGTGGGATGCTTATAGTTTTGGAGCTAATGACGTAGCTAATGCCACAGGTGTATATATGGCTGTAATTGGTGGTACAACTCTAGCTCGCAGTATTTTAGGTCTTGGTGTCAGTGAATCACTCTTCTTAGCTCTCTATGGTGCAATATTTATGGCTTTAGGTGGAGTAGTTATGGGGTGGAGAGTTGTAAATACTGTAGGCTATAAGATAACTAAATTAGACCCAGTTGGAGGCCTTACAGAGGCTTTATCAAGTGCACTAATAGCATGGCTTTTTACTACAATACCATATATGCTATTAGGATATGGAATGCCTATTTCAACGACATATGCTAGTGTAGCAGCTGTTTTTGGTATTGGTATTGTTAGGAGTAGGAGTTTGAGACGTGGATTAAATGTTAAAGTAACATTATTAATAATATTATCGTGGATATTAACACTACCAATAGCAGCTATATTAGGAACAATATACTACTTCACACTATGCTATATTATGAGGTGAAATTGTAGTGTCTACGTGGTTTTGGGTTTCTAGGATTAGAGAGAAAGAGACTTTAACACTCTACCTTGAACACGCTAAATTAGTCCTCGGGGTTTTAGAACATGCTCATAGAGCTCTACAAGCATATATGAGTAGTGATAAACAAACACTTGAAGTTGAATGGAGAGAGGTTTTTAGATTAGAGAGAGAAGCTGATAATGTTAAGAGAAACATTATAATGGATTTAGCTTCAGGCCTCTTACACCCTGTAGATAGAGAAGAACTTATTAGACTCATACTTGTTAGTGATGATGTTGCAGCAAGAGCTAAAGCATGGACTAGGCGTTTAGAACTCGCAGTATATGATACTATCCCACACAGCGTATTAGAATTATTAGTTAAAATGAGTAATAGTGTATTAGAAGCTTATAAACTCATAGTTGAAGCTACGAGTAAATTAGCTAGTGGAGATAAGAAAGGTGTATTAGAACTCTGTAATAGAATAGAGTCTTATGAAGAAGAAGTAGATGATTTAAGAGTAAATGCTCTTAAAGAGGTTTATAAGTACTGTGACTCAGCTAAGACATCTATGTGTATACTTGCAAAAGAAATAGTAGATCTAGTTGAAGAAGCATCTGATAAATGTGAAGATGTAGCAGACGTATTGAGGAGTATAACTTTACTAAGAGTATAGAGTTACTTCTTTAAAGTTTATGACTGCTTAATTCTAGTTAAATATTTCTCTAATATATCAATTATTTCTTTAACTCTCTCTTTCTCTAAGCTAATAATACATTGTTCTACAAGCTCTCTCTTATACCTCTTATATTCATCTTGAGAAATACTACCCTTAGCTAATAGTGAATCTACTGTACCTATACATTCTTGCTCTAAGCCCCTGCGAGATGCGATTACAGCTAGTATATAGGGGTATTTCTCATCAACAGGTCTTACATCGACAAGTTTATCTATTTCAGCTTTAACAATGACGTCTTTAACTCTCTCTAACTCTTTATCTTCAAAGAAGAAACAGCCGAAATTTTTAAATGCCTTAATCATCCTCTCTACGAGTAAAACTAATTCACTCACTTCTCATCACCTAGATAAGTAGCTTTAACAGGCACTCTTATAGTATCTAATATTGCTCTAACAAGCCACGCATATATAGGGTTACCTTTACTATATCTTACAACTCCACTAGAATACTTAGCCCTGTAGAGGAGTTCTCCTTTAAAACTATATACACTCACATAGCCTTTAACTTCTCCTTTAAAATTCTTAAGTAAGTGTACGTGGGCGACGAGATCCCCCTGATCAACTTGAACCTTTACAAGTTTAGCATCTCCTAACTTGTAAATTGGACTCGTAGGTGCTTCACTTAAAAGACACTTAGTATAGGGTATAAGACCCTCTCTCTTCTTAAAAATAAAAACAGTACTGATTAACACGTGTTTCTTACTCTTACTCTTCGAAGACTCTACTCTAAAATCTCCTACTGTAAACTTCAAGTCTACTGCCCCTTCTTAGAACCCTTAATGACAAGTATACTTTCACTCTTTAAATTCACAGATATATTTTCAGCGTCTACTATGAGTGCTATTTCATCATAGACAATTTGGCTACTTAATCGCACAGTACACTCTTCAATAGTAATATGTTTTACTTTATCATAAATATTACTCTCTACTAGTTTACCCTCATTACTATAGACATAGACAACTACTCTATAGTATTCTGGTATTGGTGTAATGTATAATATTGCCTTCACAACTAACACCTACATTGTCAACTTATATTTCTCTACATCTTCACTACTCATAATTTCTTCAAATTTAACTTCAAATTTCTCCTCGATCCCAAGAACACTCTTCACAGCGTTTAGGATTATTGGTGTTATTTTTGCTTCTAAATCACCACTATACTTCTCTCTTTTAACATAAACTCTAAAAATAACTTCAAGCGGGAAGTCTTCTTTAAGCACGTTATATTCCTCGCTTACTACAATATTCTTACCTACTTTTTTACCAATATAAAAGACCTGGGTTAACTTGGGTTCTTCGCCTCCAGGATATACTAGTGATCTTGGTAGTGGAGTTATGTCAAGAACATCTACCCATATGTCTTCATGGAGTATTCCAGTGCTTTTAACGTGGTCTACTAAGTACTCTTCAATTTCACTTATTACTTTACGCTTATATTCAACATTAACTGCTAATTTAAGAGTAATTTTAACTAGATCTGGGCTTCTAGTTGAAATTATAATGTCTCTACCTACGCGCCTAAATTCAGGTTTTCTCTCAACTAGTAATCTACGACAAAGTCTCCCAATATCTCTTAAGTCCTCGTAAAGTGCTTTATGCATCATTACACTATAGAGTAGTGTATCTGTTAATTCTAGGTATCCGCGTGGATCGCCTTTTAAAATATCTAGTACACGCCTAGTTAATCCTAGTTCTTCATCTAGTTCCTCCAATATCTTGTAGAGTATTTTATCAAAAGATCTGCAGACACTATGATAATATACGTGTTCATACATGCTAGCTTTAGCATGCATATATTGTCTAAATACTCCAAGTGCTATTCTATCTAATACTAGTGCTATTTTACCACCATTAATTAAGGGATAAGTGTTCTTGTAGAGGCGCTCATAGGATACATAGCCATATTCTGGTGTACCAGCATAATAACTATCTCTTCTCAGGAAATCTAAGACGTCAGTGGGATATGGGCTATCTCTAACAATCCACTTAAATAATTTAAGTATGCCTCTCGGTTCCTCAAGGCCTATTAGAGCATATACAGCATCTTTAAGTCCTGGTAGAATTTTATTTGATTTCTCTATGAGATCTCCTAGTAATTGATTAACTAATTTAACACCAATTCTCTCGTGATTAGCTACTTCAAGTGGTAAATTCCTCTTCCATAGTATTGTGTGTTCAAAAGCATGGCTAAATGCAGCATGTCCTACATCGTGTAGTAGACCTGCTAGGCGAGTTGCCTCTATTAATGTTACTGGCTCATAGCCTTCAAGTGCTTGTTCTCCATATATAGATGTAATCTTAGATACTAAGTCCTCTGCTACTAGTCCACTCAAGTGTAATACTCCTAGACTATGTTGAAATCTCGTGTGAACAGCTCCTGGATATACGAGGTGTGCTGTTTGAAGTTGCATAATATATCTAAGTCTCTGTAAGAGTAGGGTATTTATAATAGGCTCTTCAACTTCAACATTAAAATACACATAGCCATATAATGGGTCACTAATCATCTTCCAATTAAACTCAGTACGAATATCACTTACACGCAGTGAAAACACCTCTCTATAGTGTTTAAATATGAAGTACTAGGATAAAATGTGGTGAAAAAGAGTTTTGGTTTAAAAAACTATATTTTCACACTATTTCTTTGCTATCCAGCCTTCTTCTACTCTCTCAGCTAGACCTTCTTTTCTCAAGTCGTGGAGTCTTGCTCTCACAGTATTATAGTTTATTCCCGTCAACTTGGCTATTTCCTTAGGCATTAGGGGTTTAGGTTGTTGTCTTAAAAACTCGAGTAATCTCTCTTTTACTGTCTTAGCCTCGCTCATTTTTGATCCCAGTGTTAAGATCGTGTTATAAGGGGTTTATAAAGATAACTCAGCAAACTTTAACCAGGTTTAAAAAGAGCATTAAGCATAGGGTTTTAAGCTACTTGGTATTAATGGTGAGAGAGATGGAGGTTATAGTTACACATGGAGATATGGATGGTGTAGCGGCTAGTGGTCTCTATTTATATTTGAGAGATAATCCTGAGAGTGTGGTCTATTTTACTGAGCCCTATAAGCTTCATAGTGTATTAAGTCAACTTATTTCCTCGGGTTGTGAAAGAGTTGTAATAATAGATCTTGGTGTAAATCCAAGTATATATAGTGAGCTATTAGAGAATCTTAAACTTCTACGTAGCAGGGGAGTTAGTGTTCTATGGTACGATCACCACGTGTGGGAGGAGAACTGGATTAGAGATATTAGAGATCTAGGTGTAGAGTTATATATTGACACGTCAACATGTGCTACTGGCGTAGTGGCTAAGTATACACAGCCTTTGAGAAAACACTTAGACTATGAGTTTATAGATAAATTAACTAGGGGTGTGTGTGCAGGAGACTTATGGAAATTTGACTACTGGCTTGCTCCATACTACATTAGACTTATAAGGCGTAGAGATAAAGACTCCTGGAAGAGGAGGGTGTTAATATATATTGCTAGTGGAAATTATTGGAGTGGAGAATTTAACTCTAAAATCGAGAAACACGTAGACTTAGAACTAGGTGTTTTAACTAGTAGCCTCAATGTGTATATTAAGAATATTAATGAGGAATATAGAATAGCTGTTGTTGAGGATAATAAGATCATTGATAGTAGTTTTATAGCACCCTACATTATGGGTAGATTTAATGTTAACATAGTTGCTATTGTCTCTAAAGATGGTAAAGTGAGTTTTAGGGGGATGGGGGTGAATGTTAGAGATATTGCTGTGAGACTTGGGGGAGGTGGACACTTATATGCGTCAGGTGCGAAAATTAAAATTCCCTGGTATATTCGAGTAATTTCAAGACTCCGTAGAGACGCATTACTCGGATATGTGGCGAGTATTATTATACGTGAGTTGAAGTCAACATATTCTGGGTAATAGTGCTATTTCACCATCACTAGCTTTAAAGACTAGTGCTTTACCATACTTGTAGTAAATACAGACTAGTGAGGCCACTATTGAGTCTGCTTCATGTTGTGATATTCTCCTAGAGATATTTAATTTCACAGTGTTAAAGAGGTCGTGGAGAGTACTACAATTACTAGATTTAATACTGCTACGCGGATGTGTTTCAATAATTTCTACACCGTAGTTTTCAAGGACTTTTATAAGTCTCTGAGCTCGCATTGTTAACTCCATCATAGAGCCCCAGACTGGTGGAAGTACTCTGAAGCCAGCCCTGATCACAGCGTAGTCTACTTCTCGTAGTCTACGCTTCTTTGGGAGAGCTAGGGGGGAGTCTATAGCTACAGCTACTGGATTATATCTTACTAGTGTAGTTACTATTTCTTCATCAGAGTATTCTTCACTTACATGTAAGAGCTCAAAATGGAGATCACTAGTAGACTTAATAACAGCTACTCCAGTAGGTCTATAGGATTTCGCAGCGAGGTCTATTCCACCACACACTACCATTTAACTAGTACTCCCCTCTCATAACCTATTATATGTGTGTACTCTTCAATTAATCTATTTACTCTAATAATCCAATCGCTTAATTCACGTGGTGTTGTAGGGTATTGATCAGTGTAGAGTTCAGACATCTTTTTCATATAGCTTCTAACAATGCGAAGTTGACTTAGTAGACTCGGCTTACCGAGGAGCTTTATAAAAGCTGAGAGTGTGTGTATAACTTGATCAGCTAAGTCACCTCTAGTGCCAAGCTCGTAGACGTTATCTCCACTTACAATCCTATTTTTAATTATCCACTCGTAATCATTATTACTTAGTTTCTGCATAAACATTCTTAATACATCTAATCTAGCTTGTTTAGCACCATAAGCCCTCATATAGTCAATATTTACACCCCAAAGAGATTCTTCACTTATATTACCAGCCTCAAGTGCACTGTTTAAGTGTTTAGAGGCTATTGCAGCTGAGAGCATTGAAGAGCCTATTCCACCACCGTGAACAGGGTTAACTGTATATGCTGCATCACCTACTACAATTACATTTCTCCACACGAGTGTTGGTAAAGGCCTCCTCGTCGGCACAATTCCACCGCCAGCGTGGAGGATTTTCCCAGGAAACATGGGTTTAATATATTTCTCAAAGTTTCTTCGAGGATTATTATTACTACTCCACACGACACCTAAACCAACATTAATTACTAAGCCATCTCTCCGCTTAGGAAAAACCCACCAGTATCCTCCGGGAGCTATGTGTGTGTCTAGTATTATTGAAGCATAATCGGTGTTAATCCAGTCAATAGTTTTATCTAATTCAATAACTTCTCTGTAAGCTAGATTAAAATCTGTAGTATAAGGTCTTTCAGCTATAGGCCACTCTAATGGAACCTTACTCCTAATAGCTGGTTTAGCTCCAGAGGCGTCAATATAAGCTCTAGCTTCAACTTCTATAACTCCACCTTCAATTCTCCTCGCTTTAATAGACTTTACATTATTCTCAACAACATTTACTTCAATAACGCTACATCCATCTAGTAATTCTACACCAGTATCTAGGGCTTGTTTTAAAAGCCATTGTCCAAATCTAAATCTATTTACACTAACACCTTCACCTGGAACAGTGATATTGTAGTTTAAATTGTGGGCATATATAACTACACCATTATACCTGTGATCTATTACATTAGGTGGTATATTTAAATTGAGCTCTCTAAAGTGATGTATTCCGATAGCATCACCACAAACCTTATTACCTATATCACTCTTAACCTTACTCTCAATTAATATTACTCTCCAACCCATAGATCCTAATAATAGTGCACTATAAAGCCCAGCTACACCAGCACCTATGATAACAACGTCTCCTCTTAACTTCTCCACGAGTAAAACACCTAACTTTAAACTCTAAGCTAGTACTATGTGTGTGTTGTATTTAAAAAGAGCTATGTGTTTTAGAAGATCTCTTAAAGTGTATTTAGGGGAGTGTTTTAAGTAACATACCTTCAACTATTATAGGTGGGTTTTCTCTGAGGAGGGATATTGCTGTGTCAAGTCGAGATTCACTATTACTGTAGAGTGTGAGTAATGGGTCTTCTTTATTGACTCTATATCCTACTTTCACATGTAATTTTACACCAGCACCTTTATCATGTGGAGCTCCACATGCTCTTGCAATAAGTGTTATTGCTGTGTTATCTATGTGTGTTACAGCTCCTTCTAGTTGTGATTTAACAGTGTAAGTGTATTTTCCTATTGGTATATCACTCGGCTTAATCTCAGGGTTTCCTCCCTGAGCCTCAATAATTTGTTTAAACTTCTCATAAGCTCTACCACTAAGAAATATTTCTCTTGCAGCTTCTTCACCAATGCCTGGAGGAGTCTTACCACTAAGTTCTAAGAGGAGACCTGCCAACAATATTGCTTTATCAATTAAGCTTTTACTACCCTTTCTCTCAATTAGTGTTGTTAAAGCTTCCCAAGCCTCTAGAGCAGGGCCTATAGTAGTGCCTATTGGTTGTCCACCATATGTTAATGCAACTTTTATTGATATTCCCAATAGGCCTGCTTGTCTCAGGAATATTGATGCTAATTTCTCAGCTTCAATCATAGATGTTACTTTAGCACCTCTACCAATAGGTATATCTATAATTAACCTCTCAACGCTCATAGCGAGTTTCTTAGACAATATACTTGCAACCATTTGTTGCACAGGATCTATTGCTAATTTTCTCTCAATATTCACAAATATGTCGTCTGCAGGTGCCATATATAGTTTACCACCCCATATGAGGAGCCCTTTAACCTTCCTCGCTATTTCAACTATCTCGCCTACGTCGAGATCTACTCGTGCTAAGACCTCCATAGTGTCAGCTGTTCCAGCAGGGCTCGTAATAGCTCTACTACTAGTTTTAGGTATTAATAAGCCGGCTGAGGCGACTATGGGGACAGAGATCAATGCTACTTTACTATTACCTGGCACACCACCCACACTGTGAATATCATGTACAGTTTCTTCAAACTTAACAATTACACCGGTCTCAACCATAGCTTTTATGAGATAAGATAATTCTTCATCACTCAGCGGATTATAGAGTTGACTTAGTAGAAAAGCAGCTATTTCAGCTTCACCATAGACACCACTAACAACATCTCTTATAAGTGAGTAGAGTTCTCTCTCACTTAGTTTCTCACCACTAATCCTCTTCTTGAGAACACTAAAACTCTGAGGTAATCCAAGAACTTTAACACCCACAAGATCTCCACTACTAATCTTCAACTCTGAAGCTACATCTTTCGAGAGGAGGCATTCACCAGGGTTAACCATAGTTGAAGAAGTCATTACATTAGCAGGGTGAAATTTATCACCTATAGTTACTAGTACAATACTACCTGGTGAAATACCCTGTTCATGGGCATCACTCTCACTAATAATAATTAACGGGCGATCATAGTTTACATCGAGTAATTTAACTCTAAAAGCCCTCTTAACACTAGACATGTACACCACAAAAGTGTAGACAAATAGCACTCTACTTTTAACTGTCTTAAATACCTTTAAATAGAAGATCACATCTACTTTAAAGACTTCTTTTTAAGCTCTTCAATACGCTTAAAGAGGTCTTCTCTCTTAATTCTAGATAACTCCTCTAACGTCATATTTTCTAAAACAGTTCTTGCATATTCACGTATGCCGGGATCTAGATCTCTAAGTATGTTTTCAATAGCTTCTTTCTTGCTTCTCGAAGGCTTATATAATGCCACTTTATACACCACTATAGTTTATTTAGTAATAGTCCTCTTTAAACTAGCCAATAGTGATCTCAACTACTCTACCATCATGTTTCTTAATAGTTTTAATTAATACTTCTTCTACCCTATTAACAATAAACTCTAATCTCCCCTTGTCTTGGGCTTCAGCATATAGTCTAATTTTTGGCTCTGTCCCACTTTTACGTAGTAGAACCCATGATCTATCAGAGTACTCAAATCTAAAACCATCAATAGTCATTGTTCTAACGGGTTCTCCAAGTATGTGTTTAAGTTCTTCAACTACTTCTACATATACATAATCACGTATTTCTAAGGGCTCTACTAGATAACTCCTCCTAGCCCATGGATAATCTGGAATTTTCTCTTCTTCGAGTATCTTAATGAGAGATTTACCTCTCTCAACGATGTGTTTAACAATTAAACCCACCTGTAATATGCCGTCAACCCAGGGACCCCACTTAGTATATATTAATTTCCAAGGCTCACCAGCCATGACAACGCTTGAAGCTCCAAGTTCTTTTACTCTCTCATGTGTTTTACCTAAGGGATATCTCTCTACAACACCACCAAGTTCTTCTACTACATCGTCAATAACAAATCCTGTATCAATACTCACAACTACGCGGCCTTTACTCTCCTCGAGGATCTTCTTGGCGAAGAATGCTAAGATTCTATCTTGTCTAATAAACCCTATAGTAGGGTCTAAGAATGCTACTCTATCAGCGTCGCCATCATGTGCTAGTATTAATGCTGGCTCAGCTGACCTATATAGGGGTAAGAGATTCTCCAATAGATCTTTACGTGGCTCAGGTAATCTAACAGGGAAAAACCCGTCTGGATTACAATTCACAGTTACTGGTATTGCTCCAAGTCTCCTAACTATGAGTGGCGTGATCTCATAGGATGCGCCATTAGCACAATCTATAACTATACGTGGACTCCAGGAAGCTCTAGGTTTACCTATAAACTCTAATAAGTCTTCTACATAGCTCTTTAAGATTGTAGTTGAAACTTCAAAAACACCTACATTACTCCACTCACTAGGGGAGATATCGGTATCTATAAGTTTCTCTATAGTCTCCTCGAGATCTCTAGTAAACTCGTAGCCGCCGGGATCGTAGAATTTAAATCCATTATACTCTGGAGGATTATGACTAGCAGTAACACTAATCCCAATAGCTTTTTGAGTCATAGCAGCATAACCAGCAATAGGTGTTGGTGCTATACCTACATAATACACGTCAACACCACTTGAGAGTAAACCTGAGGCTAATGATAATGCGAGTACATGTCTCGTAGTTCTAGTATCTGTTACAATATATGCTCTACGTGAAAGCTTAAGCCCACCCACAACACTACCAATCTTGTAAGCTAAGATAGAATTAAGCTCTATGGGGTATCGTAGCCTTATACCAGCTGTACCAAATAACTTCACAGATTAATACACCTCTATTAAGCACACTATTAATTTACTACTATTTGAAAATTTTCTATTAGGGGTGCTCTTTGAGAATATATGTGGGGACTTCTGGTTGGCTTTATGACTGGAATGAGGGTGCTAGTTTAGATTGGTATATAGAGGAGAGTGGTTTAAATGCTGTAGAGTTAAATGCTAGTTTTTATAGGTTTCCATTTAGAAACCAGGTATCTAGTTGGTCTCGTAAGGGGCGTTTTCTAAGGTGGAGTATTAAAGTTCACAGATCTATTACACACACGAGGAAGATGAGTGAGAAAGCTTTTGAAATATGGGTTAAATTCTACGACTTATTCAAGATCATGGATGATGTAGTAGACTTTTACCTATTTCAACTTCCACCAAATTTCTCGTGTAGAAAAGAAAATCTCGATAGAATAGAATTATTCAACTCCACGACTAAACTCAATAATAGGCTTGCAGTAGAGTTTAGACATGCTTCATGTTTTAATAATAATGTTGTTAAGTGGGCTGAGAAAATAGGTGTTGTTGTAGTCTCAATTGATGCTCCTATAGCTAAGTGGATTAGTAGTTCTAGCGGCGTAGTATATCTTAGAATGCATGGTAGAGATGTCTGGTATGGGTATGAGTATAGTGAGAGTGAATTAGAGGAGGTAGCACGTGAAATTGTCAAGTTAAAACCTGAGAGAGTATATGTATTCTTCAATAACAACCACTGGATGCTTGAAAACGCTAGATTTATGAAGAGGGTTCTTGAGAAGTTGTCTAGCTGAGAGGAATTATTGTGAGATTAGAGCTTTATGAGATATATAGAGACATATATATTGAGCCAACACGTGAGGCATATGAATTAGCTCTAGAATATGGCTATTTACCCTACATGATTCAGAGGTATATTGATATTTTAGGATACAAGGAGGCATTAGAACTAATTAGAGCTTTTGAGAAACCAGTAAAACCCGTTGTTAGAACAAATACACTTCTAGTTACTAGCTCAGAGCTTAAAAATAGACTTCAACAATTGGGATTTAAACTTGAAGAAATATCATGGGCTCAAGGCTCTTTCTGGGTTATAGAGAAGCCTAAAAGTCCAACATTAGGTGCTACACATGAGTATTTAAAAGGCTATTACTATGTCCATAGAGACGCTAGTAGTTTAATACCGGTCCTCCTCTTACTATATGAGTATAGTGGTGATATTCTAGATGCTTGTGCAGCTCCTGGGGGTAAAGCTACTTATGCTGCACAAATCTTAAAACAGAGGGGTGGTGGAGTTGTATATGCTAATGACCTAGTGCTCTATAGGCTTAGAGCATTAATAGGACACATTATGAGAATGAAACTAGATAATATTGTAGTCACGTGGAGTGATGCTAGAATACTATATAGTAAATTAAAGAGGAAGTTTAATAGAATTCTCCTCGACTCTCCTTGTAGTGGAGAGGGGAGGATTTCTATTGATCCTAGTAGAAAGCGTAAAACCAGCATATTAGATCTAGCTATTCTAGTAAAACGTGAAATAGAGTTGCTTTCAAGCCTAGTAGACCTCTTAGAGCCTGGTGGAATACTCGCCTATGTAACGTGTAGTATTGCACCTGAAGAAAACGAATATGTAGTTAACTATGTTATTAGAGCTAAGAGTGGTTTTAAACTAATAGAGCCTCCAATAAAACTACTAAATTACTCAAAAGGCATAATTGAATATCGCAATTTAAAATTTAGTGAAGAAGTTGAGAATTGTATTAGGCTGTGGCCTCACATACACAGGTTATTTGGGTATACGATATGCCTAGTAAGAAGAGAATAAAACTGAGATCTAGGAGAACACCTCTCAAATTACTTAAGAAGCTAAAAACAATTATAAAAAGACTATACAATGTCAACCCTGAAGAATATATTCCAGCGATTACAAGGCTTACTTGTATAGATGAGTTCTGCATTATTCACAGTGAAATATCAAGTACACAGGAGTTACGTATAAGTGGACTTAGAGTTATCTTTGAAGGGTCTTGGCTTGGAGTTTATACTCATGGATTAATCACACCATCTACGCTACTAGCTCGTAAAATATTCAGAGATCAAGGTGTGCGAGCAGCGATTTTAGTAGCTGAGCAAGGTGTTAAAGCATTCCTCTATGGAAATGATATTTTACCTGAGAGTGTTATTAAGATCTATCCGCCGAGTGTAGGTATCTACGCGGTCATAGATTGTGTTGATAACGAGGTCGTGGGGTTTACGAAGTGGAGTAGTGAAAAAGGTGTTTACGTGAACTTATATGATCTAGGTATTTTTCTCAGAATACTAGGATAACTCAATGAGCTGTTCTCTAGGTATAATTCTCTTTAATAATACTCTTAAAACACCAGGTGCAAGTATATAAGTGTTTTTCTGAAACCACATATTCTCATAAAGCTCTCTAATAACATCTCCCACAATGCCAGGACAACTTCGTAGTAGAGTACTTATATAGTATACTCGTGTAAAACCCTCACTAGTGAGTATTGTTTCAAGTACTCCTCTACGTGTAACCCCTCTACTAGTGATCTCTGAGACCAAGTCTAGAATTCTCATTAAATCTTCACTACTTTGAATTAATATTTCTAATTGTTTTAAATAACCTGTAATTCTCCCCAATGCCTCTTGGTAAGCTGAGTATTCTAGATCTGAGAGAGTTTTAGTTTGAAGTTTTTTAACAACATTTACATCTTTGCTAAGCATTGTTAATATTGATGCTATATTAACAGCTCTCTCTACAGTATAATTAAATTTCTCTACGAGGGTTTCAATGATACTGATAAATATTTTTGTGTCTTCATCACAGTCTATTATGTAAATACATGTCTCTAAGGCAATGTATTCTCTGAGTTTATGAAGGTTCTTCACGGTATTCGAGTAGAACTTGTAGAGGTCATTTGTAAGCTCATAGATGTAGAATAGTATAGCTGCTACTTGTACTTGTAGTCTTTGCTCAATAACTATTTCTAAACTTTTACTCCTAGATTTAAATAATAAGTGCTCATTTACTCTTCTTACTTCTAGATCGCCTTGAGTACTACTTAAAACTAGCTCTATTAGTGATTTTAATTCCCTGTGCAAAATATGACCTCACTACAACTACTATGTTTAACAATAACTTTCTCTAATTGTAGAGCATATAGTTTAGGATTCCACGGCATAAAACTACCTCTAAAACCTGTTTTTAAAGCACCTGCAGCTAATCCGTGAACTAGTGATAGGCCTAGATCTTTAGATTCAAGGTACTTAGCATTAAATAGTGCGTCGAAAGCATCACCAGCGCCAGTTGTATCTATTGGTCTTTTAATAGGCTCTGCATAGCCACTATAACATGATCCCTGAGTTAATACTACAGCGCCTTTCTTACCACGTTTAACTACAAGTATACTTAACCCATATCTAAATATCTTATCTAAACTCAGATTTCTGAGGTGTGTGCAGAGATCTTGTTCATTAATATATAATATGTGAACATCTCTCAGTGTTTTTAAAAACTCCTCAACTCCCCACTCAGACATATAGCCTCCAGGGTCGAGTGATACTAGTACACCTTTTCTACTCGCGATCTCAGAGATCTCCATAGCTATTTCTGGCTTAACACTAGCTATATGGATTATTTGAGCTTCTCTCAATAGGTCACTGTTTAGATCACTAGGACTTAATTGCTCATTTACTCCGGGATGTTTAATCATTGTTCTCTCACCATTCTTATCTACAATTATTAATACAACTCCTGGAGAACCCTCTATGAATTTTACATAGTCAAGTCTTACACCATATTGTTTAACTTCTTCAAATACTCCTTTTACAATTTCATGTGTTGATGCTTTTGCAACTAGGTAAGCTGTGTGTCCATATTGTGCAACTGTAATAGAGTAGTTTAAGGCAGCACCGCCAGGGCGTATTTGAAGTTCACGCGCAATCACAGTGGTTCCTACTTGTGGCACACTCTCAGTGTAGAGTACAATATCTATGTTGAAATTGCCTACTGCCACATGAGTGTATTTTATCTAGATCACCTCTTCACAGATCTAATTATATCTGGCGTAATGTATTTCTTACCACGCCTCTCTTTTTCAAAATCCCACTCACTAAGAATTTTCACAGCTTCATTAGCAACTCTAATAGCATCTTCAACTCCAACGCCGGGTTTAAATTCATCTGTCTCTCTATTAGCGATAGCAACACATACTGCTCCAGCCCGTAGACCATAGATATTAGAGAGTACAAATATTACAGAAGCCTCCATTTCAAAATTTAACACATTCATACTCCTCAAGTATTCTATTAAACCTCTCTGAAATGGTGGCAAATAGTCTTTAAAACCAGGTCGCTCTTGTCCAACATAAAAACTATCACTACTAGCTGTTAAACCTACATGGTAATTAACACCGAGACTCTCAGCGGCTTCAATTAATGCTAAGACGACTTCAAAACTAGCGACAGCGGGATACTCCGAGATTGCGTAGTGGCGACTAGTACCCTCTAATCTCACTGCGCCCGTGGAGATCACTAGGTCTCCTAGTTTAATCTCCCTCTTAAGAGCACCTGTAGTTCCAACTCTTATAAACGTATCTACACCACATCTAGCAAGTTCTTCAATAGCTATAGCTGTAGATGGTGCACCTATACCAGTACTCGTAGCTGATATAAATACACCCTTATAGTAGCCGCTGTAAGTTACAAACTCTCTGTGAGTTGCTACATGCCATGCCTTATCCCAATATTTTGCTATTAATGGGACTCTCTCAGGATCTCCTGGTAAGAGTACATAGCGACTAACATCCCCCTTCTTAATCATTAAATGGTATTGTAAACCTTCACCTAGTTCAACACGTTTTGCAGAATATTGAGAAGACACCTGAAACTCACCTCTCCCTATTAAACTCCTAGTTTTAAAGCATATATACTTCGGCTTCGATGTTTTTAAGATCTAGTATTGCATATGAGGATTTCCCAGTTATGTAGCCACAAATTTCTCCTGGATTTAAAATGAGCTTCTTATTGTTTTTCCTTAAATCTACTCTGTGAGTATGACCGTAGAGAATGACATCTACATCGAGACTTAAAGCCCATGCATTAATGAGTTTAACTGTGTCTTCAATACTACCATAACCGTGAACTATGAGAATTCTTCTATCATTAATATTAATAATTGAGGGTTCTGCTTTAAAAGTCCACTTATATTGTGTAAAGAGTTGTAGTATTTGATAGATGTCTCCATCATTATTCCCCTTAATCCCTATAAGCGGGATTTCTCCAATTATTTCTCTTATTAATCTCACTGTAAATGGACTTATGAAATCTCCGAGGTGAAATATTAATTGAACTCTGTGAGATAAGAGTTCTGTGAGTACTCTCTTTAATAATTGTAAATTATCGTGACTATCACTAACTACTCCCACGAGCAATTATAAACCCTTTTTAATTACTCAACTCCTATTTTAATACCCTTACCTTCTTTTCCAACTTTTTTCAATTTAACTTCGAGTACGCCATTTTTATATGTTGCTTTAGCTGATGAGGGATCTACTTTGGCTGGTAAATCTACTTCTTTATAGTATTTCCTATCTTCATTACTAGCACTAATTATGAGTGTTTTACCGTCCTCGGTGACTTTAACATCTATTTTCTCTTTTTCTACACCAGGCATTTCAGCGACAACTACGACTTCACCATTAGTTTCAAAGACATCTACAAGTGGCTCACGTTCTTCAATAATAGTTGGTTTACCTCTAATTCTCCTAGGAACATTGCCAAATTCGCGTATAATTGGTCTACCATCTGGACCTATTGTAATGCTAAAACCATAAACATAAGACTTAACACCCTTCTTCTCTAATTCCTTCTCCATTTCTCTAAAAGCTTCTGGTGTAAATTCACCCATAGCTCTCCTCATAAACTCTCTTAAAAACCTCTCCATATCTTCAAACATTTTCTCAATCTCGTCAAATCCAAACCACTCATCCCAATATCTCCTCCTACGCCTCCACCACCACTCATCACTCATAAAGAGACACCCTGTTGATTTATATCACGTAAATCCTTAAAATATACATTTAGAGTTTACGAGTAATAGAGATTGAGAGGTGTGCTTGGTTTTGAGTAAAGTATACTATGAGGTTATTAAATTAAATACTAAGAGTATGTTTCAATTAATAGATATTACGGGTATAGTTGAGAGTGTTGTGGAGAAATCTAATATTCGTAATGGATTAGTGGTAATACATGCTCCTCACGCTACAGCAAGTATTATTGTTAATGAAAATGAGAGTGGTTTATTAGAAGACATAGTTGAGAAAGTTAAAGAGTTTACAGAGCCTGGTAGTTCGAAGTGGAGGCATAATAGAATTGATGATAATGCACACGCCCACATAGGATCTGCTCTCTTCAGTTCAACCAGAATATTTCCAGTAGTAAATGGTAGAGTTATGAGGGGTACATGGCAAAATATATTTTTCTTTGAAATGGATGGCCCACGCTCTAGGAGAGAAGTTGTGATATTAGTTATGGGTGAGTAGTATGAGGCTTTATATTGCAAGTGAAGAAGACATATTAAATGGTATTGTAACAGACATCTATTTTACGAGAACACGTGAAATTCTCAGAGCTAAGAATATTAGGAAGAAGGTTCGCATGGAATTTCACGTTGTTAAATTACCTAGAAACTACGAGTGGGCTGTGTTTGCGGGTCTTGAAGAAGCTCTCTATGTATTAAAAGATAAACCTGTAACAGTCTACGCTATGCCTGAAGGAACTCTCTTTAAGCCCGGAGAACCCCTCATGATAATTGAGGGATATTATGACGACTTCGCTGTCTATGAGACAGCATTACTTGGAATTCTAAGACACTACACTAGTGTAGCTACTAAGGCTGCTCGCATAAAGAGACTCGCGATGAATAAGACAATGTTATTTTTTGGACTTAGAGTTGTACACCCAGCTATTGCGCCAATGATGGATCGTGCTGCATATATTGGCGGCTTAGATGCTGTCTCAGGTGTTGCTAGTTTAAAGTATCTTGGATTAAAACCACAGGGTACAATGCCTCATGCACTAATAATAGTATTTGGAGATCAGGTTAAGGCGTGGAAGGCTTTTGATGAAATAGTAGATCCTCAAGTTCCCAGAGTAATGCTTGTAGATACGTTTTATGATGAGAGAGAAGAAGCCCTTATGGCTGCTAGATTACTAGGTGATAAATTATATGCTGTAAGATTAGATACTCCAAGTAGTAGAAGGGGTAATATGCGTTTAATAGTTGAAGAGGTTAGATGGACACTAGACATAAACGGCTATAAAAACGTGAAAATAATTGTGAGTGGTGGTATTGATGAAAAAGAAGTTGTCGAATTAAGAGATATTGTCGACGCCTTTGGCGTTGGTACTAGTATTGCTATGCCTCCAAGTGTAGATATCAGCGCCGACATTGTTGAGATTTTTGAAGATGGTGAGTGGAAACCTATAACTAAGAGAGGTAAGCTTCCAGGTGCTAAACAAGTATATAGGAAGAGACCTGGCTTAAACGATATTATAACACTACTTGAAAAACCATGTAATATACCTGAAGGCTATACTCCAATACTGAGAAAATACCTTGAAGACGGCAAACTAGTTGAAAAATTACCAGAACTTAATAGCATAAGAGACTATGTACTTGAACAATTGAGAGAAGTACCTGAACCAAGAGTAGAATGAGAGTTTTTAATTAGTTCTTCAGCGAGTAGAGAGTTCTCTTAAATTCCCCTTAGCTATAAAAGTACCGGGATTAATTGTGAGAATCGCTGTGGCGCAAGATCTCTGGGGTTCTAAGAACTCAGCTAAAATACTCTGTTTTATAGTTAAATTCCTCGGATCTGATCTCTTAATCCTCCTGGGTAACACTATATCACCTGGGATAATAGAGTGGCTTATTTCGAGTTGTAATTTGCGGGTTTTAGGTGTTCTTAGTAGATATGATAATGCTGCAGTGGCAGTTACTCTTAGTAAGAGAAATAGCCTCTTAGAGTGTAAGAGTGTAGAGTATAGTGGAATAAGTCTTCTAGGCGTGGGTGTTTCAGGTTGTCAACAAGTTATGTTAGAGAAAGCTGATATAGTTTTTTCAAGTCTACCTGGTCTACATTATACTTGTTGTCATCCATGCTCAGATAGAGTAGATGTTATTATTGAGGGTGTAAAGCCTAAACTAATAGTTACTGGCGAGTGTGAAAAACCGTGTTTTATCCCAAACACATCAGTATTTTCCCCTGGTAGTTTAAAACTAGGTTTTCTAGGGTTACTAGAGATCTCATCTAATAAAGAAATACAAGTACATAGCGTGAACGTAGAGAAGCTCCTTATAAAATTAAATTCTCCAATACGAATTTACTAGTCGATTTAGATATTAAAGAAATAACACTCTATACGAAATAACTAAATTATCTTTGAACCTGGCTTAACTTCTGAGGCAGCAGTTATTATTATTGGGGGATCAGTATCTGTGGCTAATAACATCCCATGACTCTCAAGACCCATGAGTTTCTTCGGCTTTAAATTAGCTACGACTACAACATATTTACCTATAAAGTACTCTGGTGTATACCACTTACCAAGCCCTGCTATAATCTGCCTCTCTCCGAGCTCTCCAAGGTCAATTATTAGTTTAATGAGCTTCTCAGATCCTTTAACTCTCTCTGCACTTTTAACTAGGCCGACTCTTAGATCAATTTTCTTAAACTCTTCAATGTCTATAAGTCCACTCAAAGATAACACCTCACTTCACACGTTAATATGTAAAGAGATTACTAGAAATTAATAAGATTTCTACATACATCTCTACACATATCGTAAAATATCTCTATAGGCTTTTGTTTAATCAATTTAACATCTCTCTTATTGACTTCCTCTTCTATCCATGAGTCAGGGTTTTCTGGTAAGTATTTTTGAAGCTCCTCGTAGAGTTTTTGAAGTCTTAGTTTACCTTCAATTAGAGCTTTATTAAAAACAAGGAGGACATGGTTTAAGTACTCGTGTGTTAATGTGTATTTGTCTTTAATTCTCAATAACTGCGTTATATATACTCCTGTGACAAGCTCTACGAAGACGCCTCTACTAGAACTCACATGCATAATACCGCTGTGTTTAAACCCCATACTCCTCGCTCTTTTTAATATCTCAACAGCTTTTCTAAAACTAGTAGTTGAGAAGTGTATTATAGGACCTGTAACTATAAGCCAATAGACTCTATGTGGGGGTTTCTCATATATAAAGAAAAGATCACTTGTAGTTATAGGTATGTGTGATTTAAAGACTACGCTAGTTTCTCCCCTGATCCACGGTACATTACCATCAACAACTACAATTCTGCCACTACAACTACTAGTAGTGTATATATCTCTATCTCTATTTAGCATTACTAATACTGGTATTAGATCTCTATCTAAATACCCGATTTCATAATCTTCCCAAATCCTCAGCCAAAAGTGTTTTTTCTGTAGTCTCCACTTCTCATAGTTAATTCTCATAGTCCTCAAATCCCAATATATTCATGCTAGAACAAGCTCTTTAACATGGCAATATTTAATTTTGTAGACTATTAGATTTCTCTGGTGGGTTATTGTGATCGGCCTTGCTTATAGTACTAGGGATCCTGCTGGTCGAGGTATTGCGGAGTATATTATAAGTAGACTTAAACCATTAAAGAGCTCTCTTTGTAAAAATAGTGAAGTTTGTTTTGAAGGAGTTAACTATGTTTTAGCTGGTTTTAGTGAAGATGTATTATACTTTGATTTCCTCGATGAGAGACTACCTAGTATCGTAGAATTTTACATTATATTATCAAGACACTCTAGTGAAGCAGGTGTTAAGAGTTATACTGTTCATGCAACTGGAAACTTCTCTACAGAGGCGCTTTATGGCGGGCGTCCACGAGAACTCGGCATAGCTCACCCAGCTGTGGCCTTTAAACTACTAAGGAGTTTGAAGAGTAATTCCATAGAGTATAATAGAGCTGAATACGAGGTTAGTTATGAAGCTACTCATCATGGCCCCACTAGTCTCAATAAACCACTAGTATTTGTAGAGATAGGTAGTAGTTACAGTGAGTGGAGCGATCATGTTAATCACGTCGCTATTGGTGAATCAGTAATTGAGCTAGTAGAAGAATACCCAAATATAGTGAATTGCACGTCATCAATAGGTATTGGCGGTGGACATTATCCTAGGAAATTCACAGAGATCTCTCTGAGTGAGAATGTGTGTTTTGGCCACATAATGTCTAAATATGCTGTTATATACCTTGATCTCGAGGCATTAAACAATATGTTTACGAGAACAGCTATTAAACCGGAACAAGTAATTGTTGAAAAGAAGTGTACTAGGCGTGAACATAGACAATTAATAGAAGAATTCTCTATGAGAGAGGGGCTTACTTTAAAATATATTTAGTTGACTAAATTAGTTGCATTAAAAAGAGATTTTTCTATCAGTAAACCATGTTTTTGTTAACTTAGACCAAGCTACACGTATTACTAACTCACTGGGCTTTTGGGGCATTGGAGCTACTAGTTCTCTCTCAATAAGCTTATTTAACTCGTATTCAAAACCATCTTCTCTAAACATACACTGTAAAATACCTCTGTTAAAGATGCTAATGACAACTCTATCTGGCTTAGAATCACCTGTGTTTAGTAGTTTTAACTTAATTTTCGCCCGAGAATCTTCTTTAAATACTTCTACGTCTACTATATTTAGATTTGGAGCTTTTATGTGAGTACTGTATAGTGTAATACTAGAGAGAACTAGATAACCTGGTATGCCTTGTTCTGGTTCAGATATTACTTTGATATAAGATGCATTATTATGTAATGGTATTGTATGTTCTTCTACCTGGGGGTGAGGTATTGTGAGAGATTCTATAGTGTTCTCTGAAATTATTTTTACTCTACATGCTCTAGGCGCGTAGAGTATGAATTTTGCAAATCCCTCACTACTAGTTAAAGGGGGTTGTGGATTTAACCTATAGGTATATTCTTCATTTTGCTCTAAGAGGAGTAGTCCTGTTAAGTGATTATATGTAGATATAGCCTCATTGTCCTCGTAAATAACATTTAATAGTATTCCCCTAACGCCTAGTGGCTCGCCACCCTCGTGTTTAATTGTGACATTGGCCCATTCTCTGCTAATAACTTCATCTATATTTAATAAACTTGTGACATCATAAATAAACTTGTATATATATTTACCTTGTTCTGGGAGTTCAAGTGCTATAGGTGGTTTAAATTCTCTTGTAATACTTACTCCATTTAGCTTTAATTTCCAGTCTACGTGGGTACTCTTAGCTTCTACGAGTACTTCTAGAAATGCGTGAGAGACTTTTCTCGCCCTTCTATTGTGGAGATTAAGTGTAATAGTAATTTTAGGGTTATAACTACCTAAAACTTCACTTAGAGATTTCCACGCTGTATATACATCGCCTTGTACTCTCATTGAAATATTAGTATTAAGATTTCCACGCAATTTACACAACCTTACTAGAGTTTATTTAACCGCAACCCCTAAATATATTATCAAGATCTACTTTTTACAAAGTAATTTACTATTTTGCGAATGGCAATGTAACTTACTAATAGCATTAAAAAGACTAATGAGAGTGAAAAAGCTATATCAGTAATAGTTGGTTTTGCAACTTGAGGGGGTAACCCTTTCTCTGGGAATTCTTGTTCTTTTGATTCTTCTAGTGGAGCTGGGAAGGAGATATTAATTAGTGAGCACCATATGGTAGTAGGAGTGTATGCTACTAGTCCTTCGAGGGTTCTATAGTATTTAAACATAGCTCCATTTACTGTGATATTTAATTGTGGAGATAGGGGTCCAAGCTGTATAAAACATCTTGTTGAAGTATTAAAAACCACTATTACATCGTGATCTATGGTATTGACATCAATGAGGTTAAAGCCTACCGGGTATAAGATTAGTAGTGTTAGTGGAGTAGTTGTAGAGTTATTGCTAATAATGATGTCTGCTACACGTCTATTTATATAGTTCTTGAAGTGTCTACTATAATCTAATAGTGTAACATATGCCATATATGTATAACTCTTATATTCATATATACTGCGATAAATAAGTACTTCTGAGTAGTGTACTGGGATCCCTGTTAAAGGTTCATAGTATAGGTCTTTTCGAGTATAGTTTGTAAAGTCAATTTCTTCAACTCTAACTTCTACTCTACTCACAGCTAAATCAATATCGAGTCTTGTAAGGGCGATTAAAACCCCTCTCTCTGGAATTCTCTTTAAAACCGGTGTACCCTTCTCAATACTTAGTAATAGAGGTAATGCTTGTACTTGTTCTCCTAGTATTTTACTACGACAAGTTGTACATATAGTTACCTCTGTTCCATTAATACTGTTAATTCTCGATTTTAACTGCTCAGTTATGTCATTACTAGGTGTTATTGTAATACTTTTAATTAATACTAAGAGGCTGTAGTTCTCAACCTCTAAGTAGGCGTTTAGAGTTACATTTACAAATACCATGTAGTTTACTGTAATTATTACAGAGTTAACTATGCTATTGTCAGATAGACCTAGAATTTCTTCTAAATATGAGCCCTCTGCTGATATCCAAGTATATGCTTCATAAATTAAGTTTAATTCATAATTAGCTTTTTGTACCTCAAGATCACTGTAAATAACTCCACTAAGGCACTTAATTAGCAGGAACAGTAATACTACAAGTAACATACCCTTACTTACCAAGTGTTTTATAAAAAGCACTTAATACACCTCTACACTTATATCAAAACTTATTATCCTTCCCCTTAATTTAATTATGAAGAGGTGCTTAGAAAAATATGAGTTCAAGTAGTGATAATACTTTAAAAATAAGACACACAAGTCAAGTAGTATATGTAACCCTGCCTGATAAGAGTAAAGCTTATTTAAAATATAACGTTGAAAATGGAATTATGAAACTCATTGAGACATATACTCCACCACAATATAGAGGTAAGGGTTTAGCTTCTCTCCTCGTGAAATATGCTGTAGATCTAGCTAAGAGCAATAATTGGCTAATAGAGCCTATATGTAGTTACGCAATATACTTCTTCATGAAGAATCCAGATTATAGATATATTCTCATAGAACAATACAAAAAACTTAGTGAACAAGAGTGGCAGAGGCTCTTAAAAGAAGCTAAATTACGTGAAGAACAGAAGAAGGATATGTAAAAATGAAGATAAGAGTAAAATATTTCTTATGGCTTTCAGAGAAAGCTGGTGTAGAAGCTGAGGAATTAGAATTACCTAGTAAATCTACACTACGCCAACTCCTATTAGAACTAGGTAATAGAAGACCTCGCTTATCTAAAATTATCCAGGAATTACTAGTGGGGAGTAGTGAAATTATAATTCTCCTTAACTCTAAAACACCACCACAAGGTCTTGAAACTCCTCTTAAAGACTTAGATGAAGTCGCCTTTATGCCTCCTCTCTCAGGAGGATAAAATCCTCAATTACATTAGCAAACAACAGGTTTCTCACTAACTTAGATGCAATAATTAACACTGTATTTCTCAATGTTTCTCTATAAGTCAAATACTAGAAGTTATATTAAAGTCGCTTGTTTAAATATATTAGTGCTTTGATGTAGTTTTAAGATAAGATTACAGGTAGTTGGTTTCTAGGTTTGATGTTTTATGAAGAAGCGGCCTAGTGGTTATTATAGTGTTTTACTAGTTACAACTATGGCATCTTTTCTCACACCTTTTACGACATCATCTATAACAATCGCATTGCCGATTATGGCAG